>JGI24158J21664_10002610_pt1 | contig 22060 bp, 12 predicted proteins | sample Ectturendosymbi3_FD_21664 | JGI IMG/M metagenome (IMG submission 21664)
TCGAGTTGACAATTTTCAAAAGGATGCGTTACGCGGCTGGCCGAGCAAAGCGCTCTTCGCAATTAATACCATCGACGTAACGGCCATGGGAGAAGCGGAAATCCGGCAACGAAATCTGCCACTGTAACCTATTCCTCAGTGAAACGGCTAAAGAAGGAAACGTAAAATAATCAGGAACACAACACGGCTCCAAATTCGATCTTCTCAAAGACCTGTTTTTGTGTTTCGATCATTTTTCCCCAACAACGCGATGATTCATGTTTTCTTTTTACTTCTGGCAGAGCAACAAAAACATCGCAGGTTTTGTGCAACACATCCTGTGCAGATCAGTTTCAATACTGGTAAGGAGTAAAGCATTTCAATTTGACCTCGGTGAAACACAGATCCCAATACTTATCAAGCATCTGTTTCTACGTCACCAAGCACGGAACACTCAAGTTGATGCTTGTGTTGCGCACAGATATTTAGTCGGTCGGGGCGTGCACTGATTCCGTTCATTGTTCCAGTAAGTGTTTATACCAATTACTAGCAACCCTGCTGGGTTGTCTGTGGTGTACGCCCAGCAAATAACACGGCCGTCTTAACACTGTTAAACCGTAAGCGCGACTAATGAAGCTTACCCGGGTCATAAATAAAACATAACGCAAGAACGGGAAGGTATGATGGGGAAGAATGGCGACGGGCCCGCATGGATGGTCGAAGACCGCAGAAAATGCCACTCACTAACTGGAGAGGATTCACCAATGACAAGCTCCAACTGGCTTGTATGCTACTGGGAAGAATGACAGGCAGAGTCAGGTGTTTTTCACAGCNTNCGACTTTTCCGGTTGCCAGCTGCTGTCACAACAACGTCATCTGTTAGTTGTTNGGGCGGCTGCTTGTCCAAGTCAAAGATTGCGCTTGGGACTGTAAATCGAGTAGCGACTGATAAAGACTCCGCTAAGAGGAAAATTGAAAAGGAAAAAGTTCGCAAGAATCGCAACAACTTCTGAACAAACAGCGGCGTTATTAACACCAGTTAATAATCGACCCGTGTTGACGACACAAAGCGAAGTCTTTCAGCTGTAAACGGCTGTTTGCTGTCTGAAGTAACAAGTGATGAAATCAAATTTTAAGATATANNGGCAATTACGCACAGGTCCAACGAACGGTCTTCGACGGTCAGGAGCAAGTAATAAACCTTGTGACGAATGCCGTGTCAGTAATGAAAAANCTTTTGTTCAGGCACTGGAACTTGCACCGGTTAGGAAATGAGCCTACATGCAGTTCGCCTGACTTGCTACACAAGGATACGGGTGCAATCACCTTTACGTCAATTAATTGTACATTAATCGAATTTCCTAACCCATGTTATCCGCTTCGCGCTGAAGTGTCACTACCAGCGAAAAGAAATAGGTCAATCCAGACTCTGAACAGGCTATTTCTTCGTTATGTGACGCAGAGTGTGACCAGTGGCTGACAATTATGAATGACGAATTCGTCGTGCGTTGAAGCCGTGCAGCTGCACCACAGCGTACATGCTCCAATTGCAACTCCACAAAAATAAGTCAGGCTGGTGCCATTGCAGCGACGCCGTTTTATTGGGCATGGTAAAATATCTTTACAGACAAGCTGTTGCCCACGTGAATGGAGGCGCACTAGTGCAGCGAGCGCTGACCGGACAATTTCCTTTACGTGCAATCGTCGCAACGGCGAGGCACAGGATCTGCCACAGCACTCAAGTTACTGCTGTTCGGCATGCATCATCCGTACAATTGATCACGCCCTATTCATTATGTTCAGCAGCTTGCCCTCCGGGTGGGTTTCGCTCACGAAGACGTTGACGATTTAACAGATGTTTACGTGCAAACAAGGCGCTTCTCAAAACTTCGTTGGTTTGCTTTTTTTGTGTGATAAAATCGGTAACCCTAAGGGCAGTGCGAAGCTTCATCCAGCAACTGGAACTATCGCCTGTTCACAGGCAGAAGCTGAATTTGACATAACATGCATCCGCTACCGTCTCAGGACTCTCGATCATTGAATTCCTCAGTGGTAAGCGACCTACTTCATACCGGTTGCCTAGGCGTTTGTATATAAACCATGGACCAGGATAATCGCGCCTTGTTTCAGTTTCACTCAATGTGGCACCAACAGACACAGACCTTAATCAGAAAAGCGATCTAAGACGCAACGAAGTTACTCTTTTTGGATCTTACAACAAATAGATTTTCTGCATACCAGACGAAATCAATGCAAGAACAATGACTTGATCTGGACTGAACGACCATCATCCCAGGCAATTTGCAGCAAGCGCTTACTCAGCCACGCAGGCTGCAGCAAACTTAACCACAGCGGCGCTCATGTTAAGATCAGGATTGAAAACGCAGTCTCCAATTTCAAAGAAAAATGAAACCGCATGAGTCCACCCGTCCGAATTAACGCGGTATACTCGATTTTTAGCGAGTTGGTACTCTTTCATTCAACGTCTATATACCAACACTTTAGAGGCGCCTACGCGTCACACAAACATTTTGAATTCGAGACTTATTATGTCGCCAAACATATACTTCATTGCATACCATTGAGGTTCCGTGCAACGGAAAACGATATCTCGATTCATTTGTCTTCCTGAGCACACTCGACAAGTTCCAATACATCAGCCTGGAAATACTTTAAGGGATTGTTGCTAAGGCCGTGTCAACCGGTGCAGTAAAATTCGAACACACAGATCAATATGGAAGATATTGAATCAACTACCACAACCCTGTTGCAACAAGGCGAAGGCAAGGAAAAAAAGCACACCAAACCGTATCTTCATTTACAAAGGCTACCAAACGTTTTCAACATACAACCGATTCTAGAAGCTTACAGGCAAAAACTCTGCTGGAATCCAACGATTTAGAAAGATTAAGCATTCGTAAGGCCAAATCATCAAACCGGTCTAATGAAAGCAGTGACGTGTACTGATTGCGAGTATTCCACTGCTCCATAACAGGCATAGGACAGGTGGAAAACGACAGTAAACGATTTTCTACAAAGATCTCGACTTGATCGGCTAACAACGACAGCTGCGGGTAACTGTACAAAGGCTCGCGTCAACATCTCTGTTTCTTTCATCAATGAATCTGCTCAGTGATGTCCCTGTCTCCCGGGTTTTATATCAACGCCATTTCCCACCGCAATTCCAAATGCCTGCACAGAAGAAACACGCGCCGCACAGACCTACACTCTTCTCATTTTCCCGCGCCAAAACACATCTGCTCTTTTGTCAGTTTAACTTACTCCCTAGGAACATTGAACTCTTTGCTTCCTGGGAAACAAACACGCTGAAAAGAGCTGGTTGTATCGTGCGACGTCGTAGCAAGCGAGTGATAACTCAAAACGTACCCGTACTTAGCACCCAGTCGCACTCGCATATCACAACGCTCGCCTGTCATATCATTACGTAGCATCTCCGCGCTACCTTTAAATAAATAAACAAACAAACAAGCTTAGTATCTTCGAAGAAAGGGCGAAGAGCACAGATTAGCTCGTTGCAGACAGGAAATCCGCAGTTTACTGCAACTTTTCTAAAAAATACTGTCATAGTCGGTTTGTGCCAAAGCCCAGCAATTGTTTCTGGTTTTGACAAACGAAAGAGCCGTGCAGACTCGATTGTTCCTAGTTGGGACTGCTGGTACTGTTTTCGGTGCTGCCACAAAAGTTAACTGTGCAACGGGAATTCTTTCACTTCTGTGCGAAGTTGTTTTCTCGTGGTCTTTTAACACACCAGCGAATGGACCCCTTATACCAGGCCCGAGATCTAAACAGGGGACAAATCGTGAACAAAATCAAAGCGTTCGTAGTTGAGACAACCGAGGTACGAGTGATTTGTCGCGTCAGTCCTTGCAGGTCGCGACCTTTGACAGTGTTCTGCGCAAGCAGACACTCATAAAACGAACGCCTTGCGACGGACGTGTGAGGTGCGAAACACATCACCTAATGTCACCAACACAGGAGCATGTTGAGGAAGAGTAATCAAGTTTAATAAAGGTTTGGGACGAGTTATTCAACTAAATGCAACGTGAAGTGGAACGATCACTGCGCGGTACACTGCGGAATTTTACGAAACAGCATGCAAATCCATCTCTAGACCTTCACCTTGCTACACAAACATAAAAGAGATTTGTGTATTTCTTGTTTTCAGAACGTTGACTTTTAGTTCAATAGCGATCCGTTTCATGAATCGACTAGTTTCGATTCGGCAAATTTCGCTGCTTCAGCGTATGCGACTGCAGTGGAATGCTTTTTGCTTTGATTGTTTCTGGACGCCTACATCTTCAACAGTTTCACAGTGGTCAAGAGCAAGCAGATCGGCAGCAAACGCGAATTACGTTTGAACACAGTCACTACTGCATCACTTTTATACTTATCACATCATGACAGCTCGCAAACTATACTGTGAGAATTTGCAAAAATTTTAATTTATCCGTTCATAATTTTCCAGCACTGTGTTCCTGTCGCATGGTGGTTGAACAGCGTTCTATTCTGAAAGCTGTCACGAGATATTCTTACGAAAAGATTGCATCTATCTTTTGAAGTCACGCAAACAACGCTCATCATTTTCAACAATCAAGCAGCAACAACTACGGAATAATCTGCACCAGCCCAATTCCCACACGCACGTCTCAGTCACCGTCATCGCCCCGTAGTCTTACTTGCACGTTACCGCCGGAAGGTACATCACATCTTCGTCTTCTTCCAGAAACTCATCCGCGTTTGGCGGAATGTAGACTCTCTCCCTGACTACTATCGACATTTTGGCACAAGCAACTATCCAACTCTAACGTAACGTTGCTGCGAGGAATAAGCGACCAAGATGCGTTAGGTTTCGTAAATGCGATGCGAATGATAACTTTTTCAGGCGTTAGGTCAACCCGCGTCACGAATTGCGTGCCGAAACCTCAACTTTGTCGCTATCTAAACACACTCGTATATTTCAAAAGACGTGACCTTTTCACATATGCGCGGTTAAACAAACAGACACTCCGACGTCAGATTGTCAAGTATGCAACTAAACGGAAAGTCGCATGCGACCGCCTTGTCGTTGAAACACTGTTCAAACTTCTAATATTTGCTTAGTCACAAGTAAGGTAACTTCCTTAAATTCCAGAGGCTAATAAACCAATTTTGATCTCATTCGTGNCTTTTAACAGGTGTTTGCCAAGGCTTGAACGTCTTTGGGACAAACTAACCCTCGAAAACGATTTTGACAAAGCCTCGTCAGGTAATTTTGAGGTGTCTCATTCGGGAGGATTAATGACGGGAAAATCGTTGTTAATGGCAAAGCGTTAGCAGAATGACCGGGACATTCCCATTCAGCCTATTGATCGCGTGGTGACCTACATGTGAAACTGACTGTTTTGGTTTGCGTCTTCTAGAAATAACTATGCTAAACATGACAAAAATCTTTGCATTTCTACGGTATTTCCCTGAAGTGTTGTTGCCTTCCTTAAGAGCGAAACTCTTACGCCATCCCAGCAGGCATCGCCCAAAGATAAGCAACATTTCGCTGCACGTCTGCGAATAAGCTGTAGAGAAACCTTCCTCTCTTTACCGGATGTGCCACTCGTAGCGGACAATTAATTCGTCTTTGTCTCCACGAACTTTTCACTCATTTACAATCTCTAACGGAACCCAACGTTCGTCATGTCCGTTCGCACCGCGTAGTTGTCTTGGGTCTGTAGAGGCTGCGTGCAAACGGCAATTGCGGCACGAACAAGTTGGTCACGTGATCTCGCTTGATCGTCGACATCTTGCTACGATTAACCGAGAAAGTGTACTCGAGCTCCTTATTCAGCCTACATTCTAGTTTTGGGAAGAGCAATAAGAAAAACGGAAAAGTAGATAACGCAGGACATATAAAACTAACGTGAAATCCTCTGTCGCTTGAAATTTTTCAATATTATTAGCAGGGATGTAGTGTTAACAAAAAGGTATGTGGGAACGCACCCAAAAAATTGCTATTTCTTAACAGCTTCAAACTCATTTTTAAGCAAAACATGAAAAAAGTGTGGGAATGCCGTTCCCACGCGTTCCCGTCCCACTAGAACCCTGATTATAAGCATCGTGTATGGCAGGGGAATGAAGATGTGAAAATTTAACGACATTCTGAAAACGTTTGCAATCAGCTCTTCAACCATGATAGAGAATTATGAAGTTGTCGAGGGGAGCTCCACGAGGCAACATGGGTAAAGGTTTTTTTCGGTGTCCCAGCACTTCATTATAAGTTTCATGAAACTGTTTAAATGTTGGCGCCAGTAAACAACTCCCACAGATGATGATCGACGACTATTGGCTGATGCATCGTGAAACTGCATCTAATCAACGTTTGCAACGAGAGAAATGCAAAAGATATTTCACTTCAACCTGACAGGGTGAGACACGTTTTCAGATTTTCCTACGGGTGACTCACACATCACCACAGGCGGATCCTGGGGGATTAAGCTAGATCAAGCCCACTTACATTTTCAGTTATCGGTGATTCCCGGCGCGCATATGTGAATTGATGTGACTTTTTGGGACTCCCCTCGTACATCCTTTCATGGACAGGGAAAAATAACGAAAATATTAATGCAAAGCTTGTTTTTCTGAACTTGGGCTGCGTGGATATGCTTTATTTTATTCGAAATAACACTTTTCACATTTTCATATTCAAGCGAAAAATAAGGCCCCTTTGTCATATAAAACGCACGTAAGTATTTAAACTTTTGTTTTATTTCGAATAGATTGAGCTGCTTAGTAAATGGACGAAAGTTAGGCAAGTGACTTAAGCTATCTAGGACTGATTACAGTGCATGTAACTACAGGCTAGGCTGGCCTCGAGCGCTCAACGACTGCTCTAGTTTTACTCATTGACTTTGTCGGCATTTCTACAGAAAAGATATTCCCCGCCAGACATGCGTCATAATGCGCCAAAACACTTCCGTTTTTTGAACATTTTCCGTGGTGAGAACCCCCCAAATTTTCCTCGAGGGCCTCGATCTTTGATGGGCGCAAACCGCCACGCGGTTGCTCGGTTCTCACAATTTACATACCGGACAGACGATAAACAAGTCGGTGGCATAACAATGCGAGTATCGAGTGCGAATTGGGTGCTTTGAACGGCGATACCTCGTCACAACGTTGTTGAGTGGCTCTTGTTATGCAAGAGACTCAATCGAATGTAATCGATATCGGAGGATTCGCTGCTTTTTAATTACCGCCAATATTGAGGCGGACGGTGTCAACCACGATTCCCCTCAACACAACAAAGGTTCTTTCATTTTGCTACGTCAGTTACGTTTCTTATTAATAAGCCGGCGACATTAATAACGCCGCCGGAAATGGCTGAGAATGCTTCATATCATTTACATGCGGTACCAAATACTTCACGTTGTGAAGTCGATTTTCGCCTATTGCCCTTGACTTTCATGCTCGTCGCCCAACGAGACACTGTAACTCAAATACTAAACGTGCAGTCTACATCAATTGTGTTCGGCATCTTTTGCATGTGGTCCAACATTCGTATGCTTTAAAATGTTCTCATCAAGGGAAAATTACCATCATCGAGGTACTGTATATTTGCCAGTAACAGAAACGAGCAAATGTTTATAAAAACGACTAGTTTGTGTGTGTCTTGAAAAGCTTTCGTTTCATCCGATGAAAACCTCCTTTCCCTTGTCTTTTAAAAGGAATTTGACGAGTGCATTTGCAAGGCGTCCATCACACCACGTGCTTTCAGATATAAGTAACACGGGCGTTGCTATCCAACCACGCAAGTTACTCCGCAAATATTTGTGAATTTTCGAAGCAGACGTTTTTTCTTACTCTTTTCACTGAACGCAACAAACTGCTACTACTAACGAACTTCGATTTGAGTTCCTGAACATAAGCTAAAAAAACGCACGACTTGTTTTACTTACTCTCCTTCACACATAAAGTGTTCACTCGCCTTAACTGGCGAAGACTGATCGCACAAGCCCGTGCAACTAAACCACGACGACTATAATTCATGCATATTTGATGTCTACTTCAAACGATGTTAAGGTTTAAAAAAACATCCTCGCGCTGACAAACTGCTTTCCGGTGTCAAGAGATATTTCTGATCTCTTCGAAATTTCTGACCTATTATTGTTTTTCAGTTATTTTGCTTCTGAAATAAAGGAATAAAGTTGGGCGATTACTTTTTTGATATTTGTTGTGTCAATTAAAACTTTTTGGTTAAACGTCAGACACCCACAACAAGCTACAGTATGGGAATAAATATAATCACTGAAAAATATTGGACTTAGTCTTACCCTCAATTATATTTCTTTTTCTTCGAACCCAAACCTAAACCGACACGCTTACCTAACAAACCCTAAACACGCTGACCTAACAAACCCTAAAGAAATTTCGCTTCACACCGGATTTTACGTGGCATCTTTCGATTTCTATGATCAACTGCTTTTCGGTCGCTCAGCTACCAAAATTTTGACGGGTGTAGGGTAGAACGGCCGTTCTAATGCACGAAGCATACACCTAGCCTTCCTTCCGCCCACTGCCTAGCAGCAGCAAACAAAGCACGCAATTATGAAGTATTGCTTCCCGTCATGAGCTGTCTGCACGATAACAGGAAGCAGTACGTGTTGTTTTTTTGTTTTTTTGCAGGAGCATAGTTGTTTCGGTCAGCAACGCTGTTAGTCACATGCGCTGTTCACTTTCACGACCTTTACGAAACCAACCGGAGCCTTAGTGCTGTACCGTGGCCCCCGTGCTAATCCCACCGCTGTGACCTTTAAAATCCATCAGCATCTCTTAAACTAAGCGTGGACAAAACTTAAGCAAACTGTTCGTTTGTAAATAGCTTTGCCAAGGCAGGGTCGCGGTCAAACGTCAAACGGCTCGTCGCAAAACGATGTTAACTGCAACCTCGTTCGTTGCGTCATGATTGCTAATCTTGACGTACGAAAAACCTAAGCTAGCGCAGCGAGCAGTGGCAGTCTGTTCATCCCCGCTGTCCACTGAAACTTTTGAATCAAACGATTACAGGAAGCGATCATGCAAAGTATCACAAGTTGCCACCAAAGTTGGCGCACACTCAAGCCCGCGGTCGTCACACGAGTAAGGGAAAGGCAGGTTAAGGAATTTCGTTTGAAGGTCAGGCTTACTGCAGACGAAAACATGTACGACGGAGGAAATGCACTCTGGCATGAAACATGCAAACCTGGATAGTTATGGACGTTCCACTACGGAAATAAACCAGAGCGTGTTGGGCAGTAACGAGCTCGTTCTGCGTATATCCTCAGCCAAGTCGTTCTTCCACCACAACGATATTACTTTTTACGTTTTTAATGTGCTTCGCATGGCCGTTGAAAAAGACGCGTTTTTACCCCAGCATGTGACTTGCTTCTTTACATCTTTCTAGATTACTGTATTTTTAAAAGCAGAGCGTACCTCATTCACATCCACTGCTGAAGCATCGCGACGACCTTGCTAGGGCAAAAAAACGCGTTTTTTCATCGCGTGAACATTTACACACGAAGACAATTTATGTTGATCATTTGTGATCTTTAGAAAAAATGTTACTGACGTGATGGAAAAATTGTGAGAATTTTACATATAAAAAAATAACGTTAAGCAAGTCTACGTCTCTGCGTTTCCTAGAATTTCTCAGCCATTTGTGCAACGCCTTCTGTAGTTATCTGACAGGTCATTTATCAAGCTGAAAACTCACACCATCCTTCGTATTGCTTGGCAGCTGGTGCACGTAAACCACCATGCAAAATCGGACGCGCAAAACAACGTTATCAGACAACATCCGCACCCATGCCAGCCTCGGACGCTCGACATCACATCACGTCACGTCACGTAACAGCGCAAGAACCTGCGCGGCAAGTATAACCGAAAAAAAGCAGTTGGTGGTCAAAGGAACTGAAACTAGCATGTTAAGAATTTATCTTAGTCTAGCTAGTCTAAGAATTTAGTCTAGCAGCGACTACAATGTGAAGTGCGCTACGACGTCCGTTGCCATGGAACCAAACGAACGCCCAACTTCAGAAAGCGCGTGACTAATGTCTTCATTTTTGTGATACCATCGGCAGATGCGCGAAGCTAAGCTAAACAATTAGAGGTTCCTGAAAGACAACTGCAATCGTCAACCGCCACACTTCCCGAAGCCTTGAACGACTGGCGCCCGTGCAGACCAGGCACGTTTGGCAGATTGCACTTAAACGACTTCCCCTGCAGCGGTGGGAAAGTAATTTGCTTGAGAGGTTCGGATGATCGTACAGGAAAGAATAACTTTTCGGAGCAAGTCGCTTGTGCCAAAAACGCTTTCCACGCACCGTTTCATAATCGCACTACCGCGCACATGATCAAAAAGTGCGACTCGAGTCACACCGGACAAGCAGTTCAACTCTCATTTGCCGCTGAACGCGTTTGAAGGTGAGACCCCTTCCCTGAATCCTGTAACAGCCAATGTCAAAGCGCTCAGAATTTGGACGAGAAAGCACGCTTTGTGCTCCGTTTTTAACGAACGTTTTGCTGACGATGGAAACAGTACATTTCTGTAACGTCCACTACGTCTTTAAATATTGATTGTTGCGCTTTCGCCTTTTTTTAACAAGACTTCCTAGTTTCACTCTGGAACAACCGTTTTGCGCGTTTCAATTGCTTCAAGGTTACATGAGTAAAGGAACAACTTTACTATAGTCAAAACTACGTCCAACTAAAAGAACTCCACCTGAACGATCTAGTATCCACGGAATTCAACTCATCATCGTTCGAATTAAGAGACTTTCGTTTCTTCGAGCCAAAGCGTCGCCTGGGTGGAGATGGTGTCCACAACTTCACGCCGGTAGGTGTCGCCAAAATGCCACCGAATTTCGACCAGAACGTTTTCGAGTCCGCGGACTCGCATTCCTCGCGGCCAAAGTCCAAGTCGGTGCGATTCCGGCGGGGCAAAAACGCATTAGGCAGGGAAGATAAAGACGCCCTCAACTCGGTCTTTATGTTTAAACGACCAGCGCCCAATCGCAGAGTGTTCGGTCGCCTCTGGTCTAGGATATCGTCCGAACTCTGGCGAATGGGCAGTCGCCGAGATGTCTGCATGATTGACCAACCCGTTTTTTACTTACAAGAAAAATTTTATCTAAACCTTAATCTTACCTGAAAGGATAAAAACCAGCGTGTGGCGGTTAAACTGAGGTAAATTACAAAACTACACGGATTTTTATTGTGATCAAGAACACACAGCTTTGATTTCCAGAAGTGCTGGCTGTTTCACGGTCCAAATTTGATGAAGTCCATACATCTGACAGCTACGCAAGTGAGAATGGGACCAGAAATTTCTATGTTGGTAGTAAAGAAACACTCACTTAGAAGCGTATATTAATTGCGCTGATCCTGTTCAACCAACTGGCATATGCACGGAAACAGCAGTAAAAAGCGAAGTGAATCACGAATACATATTGGGCTAAGGCACCTAAGATATTCCCGGTTAATTTCAGGAATTTTACTTTGAAAAAATATGGAATTTTTAAGTTAAACACCACTACAAAATAAACTCTTTCACATACAAAAGTACAATTTTTCATTGAATACAACCAGCGTTTCTCACCGCATACTGCAGTTTCAAAATGACGTTTGCAAAATCGCGAAGAGATTTTCCTTCAAAGGGCATTTGTGGTCGCACGTTCTCAACTCACAATGTACCCGGCTGTGTCTCCGTCACAATGCACCCGGCTGTGTCTACGTAACTACGATCCAAAACCGCAGGTGTCGTTTCTTTCAAATTAAACGTGTGTTCTTAACCTCATAACCTGTACGTTGTTTAATATTTTTTTAAGAAACCTTGGGAAAGCGCAAACGCCACTGTCCTCAGCGCCGTTCTGCTTTCACATATGAGAAAAGCTCTGAGACGCGCAGAATCTACTTTGGTTTGACGTCTTGATACAGCTCTCTGCATACAGAAGTAGTCTCTTCCCTCAGTTTGCGCGGAGAAAAAAATACACAGGACCTTCACGAGTGCCAAACAAGTCATGGCCCTGATTCGACCACGAAACCACTGAAAACGTCTCACAAGATTTCAGTCAAACGCAGACTTTCGAGGGATTTGTTGGCCGCCTACATCAGCACTGCTGAGAACCGGCGCAGCCCAACTAAAAAAATAAATTCAGGTCGTCCTGTTGCGACCACAGCGGTTGATTGACACGTTAAAACGTGATTGCTTTTCTGCTCCCGAAACGATTACGACGACGGAAGATAATCTCAGGCTGTCCGTTAAGCTTTAAAAGTGCAAGTCTCTTGAACGTTTGTCTCTCATGCAAGGTGCCAAATAAAGTTGTTTTTGGTTCTATTGATGAGTCAAGTCTTCGCAAGGCATATCAAAATAAGACTGCAGCCGAAGGCAAAAAGATGTTCGTGTTACATCACAATAACTTGAACGAAAGACAATCCTGATGCTGCAAAGACAGAGCTTCATTTATTATTTGAATACCGTTTAACTTCACCTCACGCCAGCTCCTATTTTTAAGGATACAAAAGATCCTTGCAGATGAAGGTTTGCAACTCTAGTTTTATCTAGAGTTTGAGTCCTTAATGCAACTATTCAGGCATCCACATCTATCCGCGGACTCCTCGCCTATGCTTCTGTTTAAGCCAGGCGTGTTCGTTTGCCGCAACACCAACCTCATCTAAATAGACATTAACAAATCTAGTTGTTATCTTTTTTTTCCGTCTGCGCTCGAGCATGTTATTAACGTTTGTTGTTCTTAACTTGTTTCTTTTTGTTTTCCCCCTTTTCATTCTTCTTCAGAAATAAGTTTGGAGCACATGCACATTTCAGTCGATGGTAATTTTTAGGACCTGACCTGCATTTCTGCAAACGGACTTCTTCCGATAACTCAGAGCTGCATCACCTTTCCACTGCTTCTGAAACCTGTCTTCATCTTATGTCTTTTCACGTTGCACTTATTTTAGTCCAGCAAGGATAAAAGCTAACTATCTAGTGTTCGTGCCGCATTCCACAAAAACAAAATGCCCACCTTTGCTATTTCGCTCCGTCCACCTTCCACAGAATCATAACTTCGCCACATAAGGATTTTCAAGGTGTAACGAACTTAAACTTGCATGAGCGCTCAGATTGCAGTTGCGCGTGATTTTGAAGTGCTTCAATTTAAAACAATGGAGGCCGAGCTTGCAAGTGGAAAGCAAAACAAATATCGGTACGTAGAACGGAGAGAAACTTCGAAGACTTTCAACTTCGATTAAGAAACAATAGCACAATAACTAATGATTTACAAAGCACTGCGAACTTTTTGAAAAACAAGTGCTTCATCGTCACTCAATCTTCACTGACGATGAAAACATTTGTTTTTAGAAGCGTCCAATGCGATTTCCTTTAAATCAATGACTGTTGCGTTATTGTTTCTTAAAACAATCACTGTGTGCTGAAGAAACCCAGGCCAAGAAGGTTCGGTCAGCTTATATGCTGTCAGTGCGCATTAGCAGATGCCTCTGGGGAGTCGGATACCCGGTAACCGTTGCCGCTAATCTACAGTAATTAAAGGGGGGGGCCTTATAAACTCGAAGTCGATATTTGACTCAAGCAACTCTGAGACGTTAACGTCTGCTCAGTAACCTTCGACCGCCTGCACTGACCGCTTTCCTGTCTCCACCGAAGTTTCGTCCTTACAAACACTCGGGCAACTGAGAAAGGGCACAGGGCGTAACCAGCCTTAGTCCGAGGTTTTAGCAGAATCCCATGCGAAACGTTATCTCAGAATACCGAATAAACTGCGTGGTGTCCCACCAAGGCGCAGAACCATTAACTTTTTGCAGCGACTTATATCGACTGTACGTGTCAAAGACACGCCATATCTGTGAGCAGGTCATGAGAACGTATACGAGAATCGTCAGCAAGATAAGGCTACTTGGACCAGCCGAGATAAAACTCCCACGCGTTTGATTACATGAGAATCTGCAACCGCCACTGCAAAAGTGAGCCTGCATTTCAATCGAAATGCAATAGAAATTATAGGAAATGATCTGCTGGTAATGACTGGTCAAGAGCGAAGAGAAAACAAGTGAGGTTTCTTAATCACATCAACTATATGCAAAACATGAAAGTGGGTATTTCTTTTATGTAAGCATTCAGCAACAGCTTCAAATTTGGAAACAAATCTTTGGTTTTGGACACAGCCCGGATCGGATTGCTTGATAAGTGCCTTCAAACTGGCCTGCTGACCTAGCGCTCACTGCAAGAAAAGCAAACGACACTAACTTTCACATTGGTCGCAGACTGAGCTCTTGGGGCAACTTTTTTGATACGCCACAAACATTTCTCTTAACCAAAAGTTTACTGTACGTGCGGAAGAAGGCCTACCACAAAATATCTACCCGACAACTCTAAACAACAGATAAGAAGAACACATCTTCGATGTACCTTGCGCGAGCGTATCTGCACTTCACAAGAAATTTCCGGACCTATCAAGCCCGGGCGCGCTTAAGAATAAAGTTTTCCACTTCAGTAGACGAGCATGCTGTGCTTGCCCTCACCATCTGTTGTTGTCTTGAAATTTTCGTTTGCTTTACTTGGCCGCGTAAAAGCGGAGCCCATCACCGTCACCTGCCTCTCGGCGCGAATCGAATACAAACAGGCCGAAGGACGTGGCTCGACATTTGACGAGTTGTGACGAACTTGGGCGAAAACTGCGCCAGCAGCTCGCATAAACAGTCTTGCTGTTGCTTTTTCACAGTTCACACGTCGAAAAGCGACTAATTTACAAGATGAATCAGCGTGAACAACACCCAAGCCATTTGCAAACTGTAGTGAGCGTAAGCAAGTCAACGGTGGAAACCCACGGTTACAGCAGTATCGCTTTTTCCACAGCATTGAATTCAACAGAGTGACGGGCAAGCTAAGCAGAAACAATTGAATTAGGCATCCGTCAAATTCTAATGTGGCTCGCCGTGAAAACTGGCTAAAAACGGAAGGTCCTAAAGCGCTGTCGATAGAGCACTGACGTTCATGTCTTGGCCTCAGACAGGATTGCTTCGAGACTTCCGTTAGCAACCCACGTCGGCAAAAACCACGAGGTTTTTCGCCCAGATAGGATTACAAGAGCGATCAATCCGAGTCTTAGATGATAGTGTAAATTACATATCCTTTCGTTGCTTTATTTTAATCCAGTACAGTTTAGATGACAGCGGCAAAATGCATCGCAACAGTATTTTCTTCAATTTTAATGATGGCTGCATCGTCTACGACGCCGCGACGTCCAATGGCACAAATCTGAACTCCAAGCAGTGAAACCTTGAAAAGTGCGCATGAAACAGCTACGTCGCAGGATACCGAGTCCAGAGCCCCACTGCATCTGAGCAAAAAAAGCTGGACAGCATTGTGACAAACTTACAAAAAACAGCGGGAATGAGCAGTGAGCCTTTTCGTGTATCTGGGAATAGTGTTGTGGCAGGATGGCGCCTCTTCAATTTTAATATCTAGTTTTGTGTGACTCTTGTATTTCAGAACGCACGCAATTGACAGTCGGGTTATGTGGAACGGTAGTTTCAGCGCGGTTTCAAAGTTCGTTTAATCGTCCCAAATGATAGGTACAAATCGTGCCGTCTACTTGGACAGGTTCGTCTTTGTGGAACGCTTGAAATAACTCTGCCACTCACAAACTCATTTCACGATCTTCATGAAAGTAAGGAAGGTCAAGAATGAGAAGGGCACCAGGTTTGTGGGATACAGTACACACACAAATCATCTTCGAGCCATCTCGAAATGTTTTTAATCAACACTTGAAGTAGTGCTCAACGGCGCAGCCCATAGCAAACGCGCCTACTGTCGAGTACTGACTGCAGCTTGATCTGAAAGACTTCGTCTTCGTGCACAAATTTTATACAGGTATCCTTCGGGAATTTATTGTTACCATGAGAAAACATCAACTCCTTTTTAATTCAGAAAACATCTCAAAAGGTACTTGGTTGCACCCCGTTTGAAATGTTATTTCTAATACCATTAGCCGGACAGACAATGCCAAGATTTTGAGCCCTTTTCACTTTATGCCACGTTAACATGCCAAATATATATATCCATTCATCTGTTTTATGCTATGCCTCACAACCACACTACTATTGCACAACTCAGCTTTTTTCTACCTCAAACTGTGAGAAAATACCGGCAGCTTTTTCTTAACTTTTTCCTGCATTTCCTTAGATTTCGACTCTCAGTCGTGAAAAAAACAAACTGCCAGCCCTGCCTTCATTGTAGCGCTAGACTTACTGGTTTGCGAACGTCATGAAAAGCATTCAACTTAGTACTCTTAGCGCAATGCTACCGAAGCAGACACAACAACTGTGAGCACAGCGCAGTCGCGTTGCACATTACACAATGGCTACTTCGCAGTTGGTTCTTCACGTCTTCTTGTTGAGCGACGACGACGCGGCGTCATGAAATTTTAAAATCCTCTCCAGGAATGACGCAAAGCGATTGGCTAGAGATGACTGAGCGCTTCCTGATTTTTACACCAAAGCAGAACTGGATGGGTGCTAGACTGTGCTTTAGAATCAGGTTACCACAACATTTAATGCCTTCGTTCAAAACATATTGCACTCAAATTTTTATCTGCTAGATTCTAATGCCCAATGCTCTTCAAATGTTTTCCTTTTTCAACGCAATATGCAACGCTTCTATGCGGTAATGAGATATTTTAGTAAGTGGTGAAAGGTTTCAGTGTTTGTTTGTAGTCGTCTGCACCTATCAACTAACGTCTCCTCTGAGCTGCGCAGTCAGTTTTTTTCGTTTCTTGTGCACTGCTACTAACCCATGTTATTGTGGACCTCTAATCTGGGATAAACAAATAAAATGAAATAAATGCCACGTGCTGGTAAAGTTGTGTGCCTGTTGAAGTGCTGACGCTGGCGCAGTTTGTTTTCTTGTCCTTGCAGTTAAACAGCAACGTTTGACACCGCCCATGCAAAAAGCTGAAATTACAGACCTTTCGCACAATTTTTGATGGTTACGAACTGCACTCTAGCTGAATTCGACGTTCAGTTCGATAGACGAACACCAAACAATGAACCTGATCGGTTACCCTATCACTGAACGTTCCGCTAAACAGCATTATCAAGAGCCAGGTTGTAACGCAACGAGCAGAGGCAAAGCAAACGAGTCAGCAACCGTGCAAGGCAACCTACGCTAAGTAATGCTAGTTGTCCGTGTTCTGAAACAAGCAGAACCAACACAGTGAATGCAGATCGACGGCCCTGATAAGCAACATAAACACGACCGTGTTGGAACACTTTTGATGTTTTGCTCTATTCAGTACACTTCTTTCCAAATGTCGAGTTGGTCTGACTATGTAGGATGATACTGAACTGAATTTGCTAGATTTGAACTACGTAGCTGAAATATCTAACAGCGTGTTTTATCGACACGCTGTGTATTTTTGACCACGTGACCCTGCTTATCAATGAGGTTTCTCACGTGAACGTTTTCACATTGGTTGGGAGGTGAACTTCGTTCGACTCGAGCGCGTGATTCAGGCACAGTCGGTATGACGGCTAGACGTAGAAGAATGGAAAACAAGCAGTGGACAGTCAGTAACTTTTTTCAGGTTTCAGCAAGTTGCGACGCAAGGTGTGTGCACAGACGAAATTCACGCTGTCACGCAACAGCACATCAACGGGCAAAATTTACGCCTGGCGTCTTACGCCATGGCTTAATGCAGTTAACTGCAAGAGTGCGGTGCTCACACAGTGGAACTGTTGAAGAAACAGGCTACAGCAAAGAAAGAATTCACAATTAACTTACCGCGCTGTTTTCAGTGTCAGAGGGACGTCGCATCTGCGAAAAATAATTGTAAATTAGAACAATTTAGGCGCCAGCATTTTATCTCACGAAGGCAATTGATACCGTGAAAAATCGAAGCCTTGATCTCTGCTTATTTGAAACAGCAACGTACGCCTCTTTAAGGGATTTCGATGTCGCGTTAAGGACCACTAGCGCTAAGATACACGCTGCACCATTGAAACGACACTGCAGACGTTTGGTTAAGCGTCTTCAGTTTTGTCGGAAGAAGTATAAAGTTTACACACAGAACAAAGCGCACCACGTCTCCAGATGAAGATTCTCTGCAGACTGCAAAAAAGACAGCAGCCAAGCAACAATGCGTGTAAAACAAAAAAAAAGTTGCGAAAATACTTTTTTGCGAAAAATTTGCGAAAATCCTTGAAACAAGGAGTCATACAAGCGTTTCGCCATACTTGAAAGGAATAAGTGTTATTTATATAATATACTATGTCTACATGTGTCTATGGTCGTTTTTATTTAGGCATACCAAGATACAAATGCTGCATTTTCTTGTGTGTGGAGCAGGCCTAATAATCGCAGAATTTAATTTATTTTATGGAAATGGATCAATAGCCCAGCTGTATCAGTTCGTCACTTGCAAGGTCAGCACTTACCGATCCGTGCGGGCTTTTCGCTGCCGCATAGCGGCGGGTGTCCGTAGGTTTTCTAACCACTCGGGCATGATAAAGCGCCCGAGCCACTGAGAAACACGGGAACGTACTTTTAAACAACACAGTACCGTTCCTACGACAAACTTCTGTATCAGATAGAATGGTGGGATATTAATCGGACTTCAAAAAGCTTTTACCAACCTAATGCAACCAAACGAATTACAGTATTTATTTATGCGTCACATCATGACGCGGCTCAACGAACCGCACAAACACGAAACGTCGCGTTCTGGCAGTGCATGGATGATGGTTGGTTCTCGACAAGAGGGAGCACTAAAACATATTGCATTTGTCGACTCCGATCATGTTCCTGATAAGCCGCTTGTACAATTACGAAGTATGCCGATGCAGCGTAAACAGGTTCCACTCTCTAACCGTTCTAGGGGACATCACTCTTATCGTTGGTTTGGTTGCTGTGGTGAGGTATCGAAAGGAATACTACGTCTGACTCTGAAGACACGCGCTTATGCTTCCGCTCATCTGTCAAGCCACAACGACATCGCCCAACATGCAACTGGGGGTGAGCTTCAAACTCGTGTGAATCGCCAGAGACATGATTTAAAAATACGTCAGACCTGAACCTACTCTTGTAAAGGTCAAAGCAAAACCGACTTTTTCCGACTTAATTCCAATACACGTGGAGCCTGCTTCACTAAAATTTAGCTTGTCCGCATACCTCTAATCCATCTATGTCCAACCCGCGGTCCGGTCAAAGGTTTTCTCTGTAGAAAAATATCCTATGTACTGACAACCTGTCCTTATTTTGATAATGTTCAATTTGACCTTTTTGATACAGGTTGTCTTCAGTGCCACCTTATTACGTCTGTTACCATTGCAGTTAGGATTCGAACGCTATCAGTACATTAACTGAAGCTAAACTCAATTTCCTAAGATCAAGGTAAGCCATTCAATGTGCGGCCCTCGTTAATGTCTTACAACATGCGGCCTTGGGTAAGACAGTGACACCACTTTTGGCTCAGTAGGCCATTTGGGTTGGATATAGCTGCTCCAACTTAATGCGACCAGCTAAACGTGAGAGCAGTTCGGGACATGAAACGCAGCGCACTGGAAGAGTTTCCGCGCTTTTCAACAGAAGGTGACAAGGCTCAACTTGACAACCCGTCTAAACGCTGGTTCCAAAGTTCGAAGGGACTGCACTGCAGCACCATTCTCCCCTGTGATGTTCCACGTCATCGCCCTGAGCGTTTCATCACGTTGTACAGCGACGAGCAGGCGTCGGCGCTTGACGCAACCTCATGGACAGACGCACATCAAAGTCAGGAAAGTTCGAACTGAGCAAAACGTCATTTGCGCAGGTAGTTACGAAATATCTGCGAGTTCCGAAGTGGGATGAAGCGAATCTACATTTACTTTTCGGCGAGGAAGTTGTCATTGTAATTCTGCACCGCGGTTTTGACGCGAAAGCGCGTCCCGAAAGCAGATCCGGATGCAGGTCGACGGCACTCCTGCATTTCGTTGACAGCGGTAGCAAGCCGCAGTCTCGTGGGAATTAACCTCCAAAAATTGATACGGTAAGAAAAATAAACACTGTCGAAGTTGTGCGGAATAGATTCCGCCCATCTAAAAGAACCAACAACGCATGTAACATTTTTCCAGACCTAGGTAGCAACGTTATGAAGTGGTGAAAATTTTCAAACCGCTAGCACTCTGCCTTTGATGGCATGACGTCAGAATTTAAGGGTGGGTTAGAAGCGCAGAAATAAATGCACATAAAATTTATTTAACATGTTGTACGTTACCGTTTTTCACGAATTTCAAAACAAAATTAAACACCTTCCGGCCTTTGTCGCACTCAAAACCAAAACAAGATCGTGTACTACCACCAAAATGCTTCAGTTTTTAATATCGATGGCTGACGCAAAGGAAGAAACACCCGTGAGAACTGTCAAACGTTGACCGTTCCCCTTGAAAAAGGGTACGAATGGCCAATCGGCTGCTTTATATATGTTCAAACCAAAGATTTCTTGACAAGACAGAACTATCGAGTGGACAGCATCGTACGGACCACGTTTGAGTCGTAGCAAACGGAAAGCAACCACATCATAATCGCCAACGGTGCCTCATCGCGTAAGCAAAACAAGACCGGTGTCAGAGCAAAGTGGTCTCGGCGCCAAGTATGCTCGCTGACGTTTAAAATGGATAGAAGTTGCAAAGCCGGTTCGTTGAACCCAAACACCAATACTACTTTTCGTGAAGCTGGTTGAGTATTTCAATACTTTGTTCCCAAACACTACTGTTTTGGTGCGTGCGAGCAAATGTAAACGTCCGCTACGTTCTTTCGATTTTGCTTGTTCTGAAAAAAAAAACTAGATTTTTTCGGATCACATTTACTGATTTCACGAGATTATTACTAAGCAAGAAATGTGAGACACTTGGTTTCTAATTACGAACTTTACTCGCAAAACAAACAATTGCTTCCGCGGTATAATTCATCCAACAACAAGCGAGTTGCGTTTGGGTGAAGATCTCAGGCCGGCCGCTTTTATCACGAGTACTAGGGCGAACTTTTTAAAATCAGTACAGTGCCAGCTCATCATAGGGCATGTCGGACAGTCAAATGAAATGGTTAAAGTAAAACAGTCAGTACACAACAATTTTGAAAAACTGAAAGCAAGCCCAGAAAGAGCCTAGACATTTATGTTTTATTGCAACAATGGTTTCAAGAACAGCAAGCATGTTTGATAGCTATGAACAAGCACTTAATTTGAAACGCAGTCGTTTATACCAGTTTCGCGCGTGCTTTCAGCGTGGTTTGATTTTTCAGTTGTCTTTACAATACCATGCACATTGTGCTACTGTAACTCTATGGAAACATGATATCCCCGATCGTTAGATCCTAAATACTACTGTTAGATAAACTACTGTTCCTTCAATAAATAAGCCAAAAAAAATTTGCCAAATCTAAAACAAGAGGAAATGGGTATGTACAGCGGCAAAACGTCCGCTGCAGCCTCGCGGTGTTGCTTTCCCTTTTCGGACTACCAGCATGAACTTTGCAGCAGCTAGGCGACATTTTGCAATGATTCAGGTGTTATAAACATTACTGTAAGCAGGACGAATAGGTCACCTTGGTGAAGAAGGTAATTTCGCTGAGTGGCAGCGTCACGAAAGAGGACAGCCAATGCAGCACGACGAGGTTTTCAACTGTTCTGTCCACTAAGGTGCAGCAGGAAAATGGTTGTCTTCTCGGCATGACGCTACTAAACGCAATGATTCAGGACTAGAATCTTAAACAGAACACGACCGCGGCCAAATACTGAAACAATCTTGTAGACATATCAGCTAGAACTTGAATTTAAATTTAGAATGCAAATAGACCTTACCACCTGATGAGCGTGTATACGCAGAGAATCTTGTTTATACTCTAAATTTAAATCCTGGTTCCACAGGTGTATCCGTAGGATGCAGCGGTTAGGATCCAGCCAGCGAACAGTCTCTTACACGAAGTTGATCAATAAAGTAACGAGAACTTGAGACCTGCACTCTGACTGAAGATTGACAGGAAACAAAACAACGGGGGGGGGGGGAATGG
>JGI24158J21664_10002612_pt1 | contig 22054 bp, 12 predicted proteins | sample Ectturendosymbi3_FD_21664 | JGI IMG/M metagenome (IMG submission 21664)
TTATTGCCACTCCTTGTTATTTTGGTTGTAAATTCGAGCAATTATTTCTCTGCTTGTCAAAGTGTCAGGGGAGTATTTTTCTTTCCATACATTATCGCTTTTCATGTGTTAACATGTTGGGGTTATTTTTAACCACAACAGAACTGTGCAAATGCAACCACACGTAATTCACTCAGCCTCAAAAACATTTAGTTTTTGATTGCGCGGCGCGAGTACGTGACCGCATTTTTTACCCCTGGATTCGCTATAACTACTAGAAACAACTACACTAAGCTATGTACAATACACTGATCAACCGTATCACGGTTCATCAGCATAGCTAGTACAGTATGATGGCGTCAGCAGTTTGCACACTAATGCCAAGGTCATTGAGATACTGAAAAAAGATTTACCACTGTTATGTAACAATTAATGTGAAAGCATTCCTGCTTTTCCAGCCGAGAATTAACTCAACCAAAACATAGATTAATTAGACAACTTGCAGGCCCTCCTACAAACTAAGCTTCGCCACCATCTCGTATCTTGTTGCAGTAGAGTAGGGACAGCTAACTGCATGCAAATCCAATATATCATAGCCAGTGACGCAAATGATGGGAGGCAGATGGGAAAAATGCCCCCCTGGNAATCTAAATGTGAAAACCGCACCGCCATCTTAAGTGATATTTCAGTTTTAATATTCGTTTGGTTTAAAGTAGGTCGTTTTCTTGCCTTTTTCGGGTTATTTTCCGGTGATTAAGGTTTTAGCGTAGCTATCCACATCCGGATTCACCATTATTTCTCACGTTTTTTCCGAGTGTTGGCTAGTGGGCCCTGTACAGTGGCCAGTGGGTCCCTTTTAGCTTAGTTTTCCACCCTGAGTCAAAGCTCTAGTTACGCCACTGATTACATCTACGTAAAACAAGAATTCAAAAATGAGGACATTCTCATTAAAAAAGTGGACATGTATTACAAAATACCATAATTAGCAATGCTATAGTAGCCATAATTAGCAATGCTATAGTAGCCATAATTAGCAATGTATAGTAGCCATAATTAGCAATGCTACTCATATGCGACCTTTGCAAATGTGAGTAAAGTAGACACAAAATCTACCAGAAATCAGTAGAGACGTAAGCTAACGTGTTCTACGTGGCTTGGGCTTGCAGTCACTAGATTCACCGACTTTCAGGGAACCAATATGTCTAATAGTTGTTTCGTCAAAATATCAAATATTCTTCAAGTGAAATGCTGCTGTTTGGCCGACAGGTAATTAATAGCGTCTACAAACAAACTTTTCTCGTTAAAAACGACTAAGTGGCACGCACATGTCGCACATATGGCTAAACACATGAACATGGTGGGGGGCCCTCTTTGGTGGGGGCCCTGGGCCTGGGCCCCTTGGGCCCCCCCTAAATTCGGCGCTGGTTATATGCACAATTACTGAGGGGTAAGAACAGATACGACTTGTGTGAGCCGTTATGACCATTCCGTCTGAACTGCTCATTTATGACGAAGCTCGAAATGCTGCACATATTGCCAGCACAGGTGTGCGACTGCATTACCCCAAAAAACGAACGGGAAGCTAGTGCGATGCTTCATAAAATCAGCTAAATCAAGCAAGTTGAAATAGAACAGGTTTGAAATTTGGCTCAGAAAATCAATTAAACATCCATAATTATCTTCAGGGTTGATGTAATTGGACCAAACCAAAAAAACACCCGTTTTTTTCAAAAAGCCCACTTAAAAAACATTAAACCCACCAAAAATCCCATTCTTTTCTTTTCCTTTGAAAAAATACCATGAAGTAAAAAGTAAAATAAGCAGCACACCTGTACAGTTAACTCAAAATGTGTTTTTAATGAATCCAAACGAACAGCAACGAAATTTGAAGGACATGAAAAAGAGAGAAGAANAATTTGAACAGTTTGAGTAAAGTCTACTGATTATCTTCTTCAGCTCTGTAAAATCGATATATTTTAATCAATTTTTCTGCCTTCACTACATCCAAGCTGTTTCTGATGTTGAACCATACCAAACCATATGTTGAAAAAATACACTTTATGCAGTGATGGCATTCGACCGGTTCGCAAGAACCTGTTCTTGGAATTTCTTTAATACAGCGAACCTGTTGTTGGTTTAAGTCAGGGGTTCTCAAGTGATAATGGGAGAACCTGTTGTTAGTGAGTCCTTGAGTGAGAGAACCCGTTCTTTTAAAAAACTTGAATCTCATCACTGACTGTATAGATGCTGAACTAGCAGGGCATGTACATGAACTTGACGTGAAACTGCAGAGTTTTGTAGAGTGGCTTTTCTCTGTTTGCTGTGCGCATGCTTGTCAAGCCTGACCACTTTGGAGTGAATTGACCAACAACATTTGCGAAAACAAAGATGGGGCACATTTTTACCCTCAAATTTGAATGCCATATTTGGTATAATAAGTTATTATTGTGTAATTCTGAAAATGGTGATACTGCATGATGAAATAAAAACAATTCAGAATCGGGTTTTTGTGTTTTTTTAAAGAAAAAAGACCTGTTTCTTTTCAAATAACTCAAAAAAACGGATTAAAAAAAACAAGTGGGTTGTTTTTTTCAACCCTGATTACCTTCCACTCTTTTTTTGTGATTTTCCCTTGATCGCACGATGTGGAACAAGTCGCGTCACTATCATTTTGATTTGGTGTGCGGCGCACACCCAGAGTACACGTCCCTGGTATTGCAGAAGATGAGAATTACTGGCATTTGAATACGCAAAAACTAGTGTTGACAAAAAAACGGAAAATTAAATCCATGCAGCATATGTTAGTAGTCTTACAATAGGAGAAATCATCTACAGCATTTTCATTTTTGTAATTTCACTCTTTGGATGCCCCCCTGCCTTGGATGCCCGGGGCCGTCGCCCCGTTCGTCCCCTCCCCCCCTCTCTGCACGCCACTGAAGAAAAACAATTTTGGCTGAAACGCTATAGTGAAAGTATGCCTATATTTTATATTTTGTCATTCCAGAAATCCTACCGCACAAAGAACATGTGGAACAAAGAAGCAAGAACTTCACAGACGCAACCAACTGGTGTGAAACAGTTATTGCATTGGTGCTAAGTGGAAAAGCGCTTTTGACTGAGCGCAAAGAAAATGTACAAACAAGTCTAATAAAAACTAAGGGGTGGCAGCACCTCAATTTTAGAAAATTTGCTCACTTGTACAAAACTGGCTGAAAAAATTATGGAATTTTTGTGGTTACGCTACCATTCAGAGCAGGTGTGGCTTCATAAATTCAAACAGATTTTTGTGTTTCGATTTGGCATTCAAACGGAAGACATACCACGACGAGGCCGACTGTATGTGACATTTACACAGTGTACACTCAGCATCGCTTTGCCTGAACGCTTATACGCGCTACTGCCATTTCAGATTGTTTTATTCACCCTGTGGGATAAACCTCACCCACCCATACATATACGTGTAGCGAAGCGTCACTTACTTGGGGCAAACTTTACTTAATGGACGGCAAGGAGCCGTTGTTCGAGCGCCCCTAACTCGCTACATAAACCAAATTTCTTTCAGCGAAAACGTCAGAAGTGTCACGCAACGGAGAAGTCTTGGTGGTAGCCTACACCTCGCACATCACGTTGAGTAACCACGTTTGGCATCACGACCTTGGTCAAGCAGCAAAATGTTTCGCTAACGCTTTTCATTATGACGCACGTTTGTTGACGTGCACCGTCAGTAAAGCGGAATGTGGACCTTTCCTTAGCAGTGCTTTGATTCAGTAAAACACACACGAAACAATTGGTCTACTTTCGCTGGTTGCAAAAAGGTGCGTTGCAACCGAAACTGCAGTAATCAACTCGAATTAAGATGGCATGTACATAGAAGAACTGTATCTGTAAGCGATGAGGACGAGCTGTCAGTAAACATTTTTCGATGAACTGATTTGGTTAGAAGGGTCGTGTTGGGATCAACAAACGCTAAATCTTCTTTTTAAAATGGCAATACTAAGAAAACCAATCATTGCAAATCTTGAGAATGGATTAACGCATCAAGGAAAATCAATCGAAGATCAAAATGTTCATCTGCGCAAAGAGAGAAGGTGATGGTAGGTTGAAAGATAAAATAAACTTGTTTTTTTTTCTAGTTTGGGGTTTTTCTAATGCAAGAAAAATTATTTTTGCGGTGAAAGAAATGGACATCGTTTGGTTTGTGAATGAATTGAACCGCACTCGACCATCATTCCCCACTCAACATGCCGGGAAATTTTTCGAATTTTTACTTTTCAAGGCAAAAAAGCGGTTGTGTTTTGGCAACCAAAATAATATTCGTAAATGCGATGAATGAATGGCATTAGTTTTTTGGTAAACATAAAAATTAAATCTGAATAATTTAAGTAATTTGTGGATGTGGATCAGTTTTAATATAGATTTTTTAACTTTGCCAATGCGCAGAGTTGTAAAGTAGACAAAACGAGATTTTTCTCTGAAGTAAAATTTCTCACTAAACTGTAGTGGGCAAAGTGTTTGAAAAATTGTATCGCAACAGCGGAAACGAACTTGCCTTCGAAAAACGCTTATCTTAAAACTTTTTCATAATTATTCGAAAAGAAAGTAAGTGGCTTTCTGTTTTACGTTCTTCAATTCTCTGTTTAGAGACTAAAAATGGACGAACTTAGTGGAATTCTGTTGGCACTGTTGCGAAGATGTGTTCCTGTGACGTATGCTAGAGCTTTTACTGGCTTGACGTATGTTAATTATCTAAATGGCGCTGGAAACATAGTTGGGCGGGTCTTTTTCAAGTCCAAAATTTAGACAATGCTGAAACGAAACACTTGTTCCAAGGCAATTCTTGTCCTTGCTTAAACCCTGTCGCTTGTAAATCCATGGGTGCAACAGCAGTGAGCCGTGAAGAATCCTCTCGTTGACTTTGCTAAAAACTGGTTACACCCCTCAAAACGCTGTTATCGCTGGGTTTGGGTAAGAGAGAGTAAACATCTTTTATTAAACATTTTGAAACGAAGAAACAAAAATAACATACTTAACAAATAAGTGCATAGACTCTTTTCAGCTGCTGCCTACGCAAACAAAAATTACTTTTTGATCTCAGTCATGAACCAGAACAACTTTTCTGATTTAGTATAAATTTCAATTAGCACTTGAAAATTGCAAGCTATCCCCTCATCTATTTAGAGTTGTTAAAGTGAAACTAGCGGTTGTTTACCTTTAACACTGTTGAATTTGTTGCAAAGAGTGGTCATAGCACGGTTATAGCACATATCGAAAAATGACATCATGATCAGCACAAAAGCCGCAGAAATCACGAGGTCATCCAAAATCACAAACATTAGAAATACGGCAAATGACTTAGTTCCTATACATTTTTTCTCCCATCTTTATTAGAAAACAATGTGCCGAGAGGTTTTACCAAAATTTTTTTCTTACATAACATGTGAGAATGAAAGACATACGGGAATGAAAACGATTTTCTAGGTACACGAGCTGAAATTAGTTATTTTCAAACAATAGCCTAACCAAATTCTTGCTAATGTTTCTGCTTGACCTCCATATTTCTGCGGTGTGAATATATAGTTTTTGAATAAAAAATTCTTCACTATGGCTTACTTGAAGTTTATCCAATCCTTTGAAATTCCCCTTTGTGCAAACCCGAAATGCAAATGTCACCATCAAACTTGAAAACTTTTCAACAATGACCTGGAAAACCATTCTCCACGTGGTTTTATAAATGCACCATTACATAATTTGACTGTTTTATAGCGAAGGTGACATTGCGAACACAACTTTTTTTGCCTGAAATTTGATGAAAACATTTCAACCAGAAGAGGGTGTTTTTTCTGTCATAAAACAATGTTTGGTAACTATTATCCAAGTATTCAATGCATAAGTCTCAGGCCCACAACAAGGTTTTTTTAAGGTTTGTGAAGGCAAAACACATTTTAAGTGAGAAAGATTTTTGGTTTTATTATATTTTTAAAACAAAATTTTTCTGGGCACAACAAAATTTGGGGGCAATGCCCCCGAATTCCTCCCCAGTGGCTACGGGTCTTCTTTGTTCCGTAACACCTTTACAAATTAGCAACAATTTTAATGGCTATCTTGTTTGATACACTGGTACGTTTCTTTCATGGTTAATAAGTAAGCTAAAATGTTTCAACCTTTTGGATATTTCAAACGTTTAAAAATTATTGGCGTATCAGCTAACGTTTCTTTTAAACTTTTTCCCAGACAATTAGAAAGGCGGAAGTTGTTTGGGAAGTAATGCGTAGAAAATACAAGAACAATCGCTCGTAGATGTTGCATAAATAAGTTCAAAGCTACAGTTTGCTCATGTCATGTGTTCACTGTTAGGCACGAACAGCTGTTTCCAGCCGCAACCTGATCGCATTTTTTATCTTGAGAAGTTTTGTGCTTCATCTTTCTTGAATATTTTGATTCTGGTCGGAAACACGTTTTGCCGCCTGTTTTCCTTTGGCTTTGCGACCTTTTCGTTTCGGGTCAGCGTAGCTGCAATATCCTTCCTCGCTGCTACTCAAACTGCCGACCGAGTGCGGGTGTTCCAGGTCATCGTCTGACCCGGGCGTAGTTTGTTCAGTCGCTTCGACTTGGCACAGTCTGTCCTCTGAGCCCTTCCCGATGTGATCGGCATTCCTGTGAGTGACAGAACGTGAGTCAGCAGTCCAGTGCGGTGACTCGGAGAGCCCTGCCTTTTGCGCCAAAGCTCGCTGTTCGGCGCTTGCTGGCGAAGGAGACACGCGATTCCTGCTTCTTGGTACGCCCGGTGTCTCCGACCGGACTTGCAACAAGTCGCCGTTCCCGGATGCACGGCCCACATTCGGCCTTTCTGTAAAAACGCTGGACCCAGCATTCTCGGCGGAAATGTCGCTGTAATGTTGTCGCTTTGCCGAAGAGTCTTGTGAACTTGCGTCGCCGTCCTCATCTTTATCATCAGGATCCAAGTAGATTATGATCAAGCGGTAAATTTGCAGTAAAAGTACCAGAAGATTTTTGCATGTGAAGAATATCATCATTTGGCTTACGATTCCCAAGCCTGCGAAGAGCAAACCAATCAGCAAACAAGCATGCTTTACTATATATGGCAAAACCAGAGCCGTAACTAGGGGGGCGCAGGGGGGAGAAACCCCTGGGAAATTTTTCGCTCCCCTGGAAAAAAGTTTAAAACTACTGGACATGCTTTAAAATTTTTGGAACCCTATCAGGAAACTCTTCGCCCCACCTAGTGTCCCAAGCTGATTACACGCCTGGGCAAAACCATTTTGTTGGCTCCATGAGCTCTGCCATGAAGACCGTGCCGGAGAATAAGGGTGTAATTTTTTGTTTTACAAGCTTGGCACTAGCTGCACCTGACTTGTTTTCGGCATTCCTTGCCGACGTCATAAAGCAGCTGCATGCAATACATTTTTGTGGAACATGCTTTGAGGTTGGCAAGAACTAGTTGAGAGACACACATGTTGCCAGAAAAACAAGTGAAAGAGCAAAGCAATAGAGACTGAGTCTGATAAATGCAGAAAGGAACAGTACGAAAAGACTAACACATAGGACTTTCAAATACAACTTTTGAAACAGCTAAAGGCGGAAGTTTACACAACCTCCGCTTAAATAATCGTGAAAAAATTTCAGCAAACAACTTGAAGCATATGTCCAAACAGACTGGCAGTAATGTTGTACGTGGAATTGGATGTAAATCAGTAATTCCAATTTGCCTTGAAATTTTGATGTCTTATTAATTTTTTTGTTTGCACTGATTTTGCACCGTGATAATTAAAGATAGAGAAATCTATATGTTCCTCACGTGCTCTCTTCGGGGCATGCTGCAAGGCGGGGGTCTTCAAACTTTTTTGTCCGAGAGTCACACAAGTTTTTACACAACAGTTTGAGGGCCAGACATCTTGCGTAATATGATTGTTTCGGAATATATTACATTCTACTAAATCAAAAAAATTTTCGTAAATATATCATTTTTTCATTATTGACAAAATGGCATCGCAGGCCAGATAAAATGGCTTCGCGGGCCGCATTTGACCCGCGGGACATAGTTTGGAGACTCCTGCTGTAAGGTATATAATGTTGCGCATTGCATAAAACTCTTATATAACAACCTCTGCTGCGATGCGGGTTTTTCACTACACTGTAACAAAATGCTTTTGTGGCCATCCAGAAAAAACGAGATTTCGCTCCACGTAGCGTATGGTCATTCTTTTATGGACTGCAGTGCAGACTATCTTTGGTTTCTACGATCATCAGAGCTATTGATTTGCTGTGTGAACGTAGAGATGAAAATCACACCTATGAATTTTTAGAAAAACGAAGAGAAACGTGTTTTTGAAAAGTTTCGTTTTGAAAATTGGTTAACTGAGGTGCTACTCACTCACAGTCAGTGCTTGCAATATAATGATGTTTTTGCAATTTTTACACCCCTGGTTGCATTTCAAGTAATCTGAAGGCAGTGGGCGCACTGAAGGTAACTTGAGCAGGGAGTTTATTTCTAATCTTTACCACTTTGTCATACACTAAATCTGGATTCAGATTGCAGATATACGTGGTGAAAGGTAAGCAGGAAAAATTTGCGAATATTTTCAATGTACTTACCAACTAACAAATACATTCGGAAGCATAGAAATGGACCATCCTGCATCACTATGGTGGTTATGATTCCAATGATGTCGGCGTTGATTTCTTCCAATGTACAGCAGGCGCTGCTGCAGCATCTTCCCCTTTAAATAAAAAAAGAGGTAAGAAAGTTTTAGTAGTAATAGAAAGTAACAAAAAATGGTCAATTAACTTGATAAATATTTTTCAGAATAAGAAGTGCGACCCACTGCCTAATGAATACCAGCGACTGCCCATAGTGTGGACATTGAGCAGCTTCCTATTTGTGGTGGTCCACGGGCGATGTTATCGTACCCAGAAGAATATCGCCCTTCTTAAAACTACCCCATTTCAGCATATGAGCCCCAGGCTCCTCGCCCAATCGCATAACTTAGTGTAACACACATCATGATACAAACGTTACAGTAAATCAGGCATGGGCATGCTCCATTGCTCTCTAAATGCCATGTCTACATACAGCGCTTCTTCATGTGCGTTAATTCAATATTTCTCTTCATTCAAAACCGGATTTCTAAACTTAGAATCCGGAACGAGCAAGTTGTCGTGATAACCTCACCCAGCGTTACAAGAAAATAACAACAAACGAAGTTGCGTAAGCAAAAATATGGCATTCAAAAAGAGGGTGTGTGTTTTGTCAGCCTGGTGGTTCAACTCACGTTTATGTGTGCTCTGTTCATGTTTTGTGCTGCGATAGCATTAAACTCTAATGAAAATGAGCAAGTCACGTGGATCTTCTGGTTTTGCTGAAATTGATGGCATTTTTGCTGAATATATTAGGTACAGTCACACGACAAAGGTCGCATTTCGTGTGGGAGCGAAAAGATTCGCAACTTGAGTACGACCTTTGAAAAATTCAAAACATCCCCGGAGATATTAGTGAACTGGTTTTTGAGGCTCTTACTTTTGGCTAAGACGTTGATTGGCAACAGCACTGCCGCGACTTAGCGCGCAAGTCGACCTGTTGTTGCTTCGCTGTAACTCAACGTGCGAGACAAAACTGACGACCCGTACAGCGATGTCATCTGTGCTGCGACATATTGAAATGTCACAAGGTGTTGCGGCCCTAACCGCGCGACAGGCCCTTACCTCGAATTCGAGAGAGACAAATGAACAGATTGGTCGTCCGTTCCACCAAATCTTGTTTTTCGCGCTTTTGTTGAAGTAATCATCAGCGTGTACTGCAACAAGCTCCACGACCACAGCGACAGAATAGGATAGATCAAGTGTTGAGCATATATGACCTGCAAAGAAAGCGAAAAAGTTGGAATAACGCTGCAAACGTATGCTATTTGGAGCTAAACAGCCTACGCTCTTTGACCGAGCAAAGAAAGAAACAAACACGCAAACAAACCAATCTCATTCTTTGCTCGATAACACCGGAAAGTTGTGAAAAGATTAACGGTTACATAAAGCGTTTAAGAAAGGTCCGTTCACAAAACAACTTTGCAAACACGACCTCGGTTGCATCGATGCAACCCAGGTAAAGGTTGGTAAATACACTAGCCTTGGAAGAGCCACAAATGAGCATGCATCAGACAGCCTCCAAAAAAGAATATTTATTGGAAGAAAACATACTTCAAAGTGTAAATGCATTTCAAAAAATAAAAAATTACCATTTTGTTGAGGAAGCAAACAAGAAACTTTTCCTTTAATGGATGTAGTTTAGTGCAGTCAGTCGGGTGAATAAAGGACAGTTCCTATTTGTTTATCTGTTTGCAGATTTAAAGCACTTAAATGTAGTTAAATTGGTGTGATATTCATTTACCTGGCACAAATAAACTAACGTAAAGGTCGTTTTTTTGCGATTTTAGAGGAAGTTGATTCTTGGCAACGCTGCTTTTCATGTAAAAAGATAAAAAAAAAGTAACGTGAAAAGAATGTGGGGAAAAGCTGCAAAATTTTTGATTTTATTTATAAACAAAGTGCATGTTGCTTACTAAAAGCAAACTGTATGTGCGGCTTATCGACAAAAATAATTTTAAACGCTCCAACTTTCAAGTTACAATCCAGCTTCTCCCTAAATTTGATCAATGTAAAGGCAATCTCCACTAAATGTTTGCCTGACACCAGTGATGTATTATACTGGAGATAAACAACAGTGGCAAGCACTCAGGCTCTGTTTGTCAAAATTGCAGGACTGTAATGAATTCACGACAAAATTAAAAAATTCTATTTTTTACGTGTGCATAAATTGCAAACAATAAAACTATAGAGGTGTTTGCACTTGCGGGCTGTGTCGATTTTCTTCAATATCAATGTTTCCTTTCTTTGGCATCTTGGTAAAACGTCTGAAATGATCGTATGGTTTCTATTGGACTAGACCAATGCTTGCTCTTTAATCTCGTATTAGATGCAGTTGATTCGTGTTTTCTAACAGTTGTTTTTAATATTTTCTTCAATTTTTAAATATCTCAATTTTGTGTTGCCAAACAATTTGTTTGCTGATAGTATGTGCTGCCTAAACAAACATCTTGGCATCTAACGGATTAAACCAAAACCCACATAATGTGGATTAAGTGCATGTTAACACTATATTTCTTCAGGTATTGAAATCGCGGTTATGATATCCGACTGAATGTCAAAAATTTTATCTTACTCTTTCGTAATTCAAAACTTATTGTTTTGTTGGATGTGATCCCACCGGCACTTAGAACAACAGCAAGTTACAAGGGATCCGTAAATAAAACCCCTTTTTTCTCCAACTGACTGCAAGTGAAACCCTATTAGCTTAAAGCGTTTCAAGAGGAAACCCTAATGAAAGATATTAATTTTTCCTATTATATGATTTCTAGTGTAAGAACACGCAAAATGAACTCTAATGAGCTTTCAAACACAGTTTCGGTTAAGGTTTGCTTGTATCAACTTTAAAAGTGATTGATCACGGGCACTGATTTAAATCTTTTTTGTTAAAACTCCATACGCTAGCGTTAAAATCAAATGGGTTATTTCAATAGCGGAGAGAGTGGGTGGTATAAAAACGGGTAGGGTCCAGGTAAAGAGCAGTCCTTAAAGGCCTGCATTCCAATCGAGAGCTTAGGTGATCAGTGCATTTTTCATCTGAAGTGACCAGCCATACCACCTCTCTGGCAACATGTTCACTATAAGTCACCCAGACAAGAGCGCACTCAAAGCTTCAGATTGCTGCCAACTGCCGAAATCAAAGCAATACAACAAATAGAGTTCGTTTCCGTTTTTTCACAAATGAAAGTCTGTCGAAAGTTGAGGTCTTGAATAGTGCTTCTCTACTAAAGGCATTGATGCCATGTTATGGATGTTACCACCTTCAAGCAATGGTTATAAGTAATTTTGTGCGCAAATACACTGACAGTAACCGGGCGCTTCATGAAACAAAAGTCTGAGCAGTTTCCACGAAGTAAATTACAAAAATCTGAAGCATTCGTGCAAAAAGTGACGAACGTCTTTTGCTCATATTTCTCTGATCAGCATGCTCTATAGAGCGTTGTCTTGGGCACAAGGCTTAGACGTAATATAAAGATAAAATAAACGCATGCTGGGATTGACCATCACATACCAACTATGTCAAGAAGCCGGATACTCAGTAAGTTTATCCGGTGGACATGAATCGCAACACCCGCCACGTACTGTTGAGACTGAAGTACAGCAATGCAGGATGAGTTTGATGGTGTTTATCTGAAATCAGCCGTATATCAGGGCTGCGCATTACTGACAAAACAACCTCTCTCAACTCTTTCGCGTGGGTCGAGCGGTTTTTTCCGTGTTTGTTTTTCTGTAGGGCAATGACGGCGCAGTGACAACCCAGTTTACAAACAGCACGACCGGGGTGTGTCGCTTCCCTTGAATAGGTCTGCGGCTTGTCTGAATCGATCACACGTTTTGCGGGGCGTTCACGTCTTGGACAAACATTAGAACGTGTAATTCCTCCATCGGAAACGAGTTTTCAAACAAAATTTTTGCTACTTGGCACTTTCGGGCCTCCGTTGCATTTGACGTTGAAAACGTAAGCTATTTTCGGTTCACCGAAAGGCGTGAGCAACGCGACGCATCCCAGCACGTTTTTGGTGACTAGATCCCCTTGAGTAAGCGAGTTATTTTGTTCAATACGTGCCCTGATCGAGGTTACATGCGTATCTAGCTCAGGAAATCGTAAAAGTTGTCCCTCAGCATTTATTTATTTTCTCTTCTCGAACAAAAACTATCGTGACTTGAAGGTTGAAGCATTAGGGGCCAAAATTGACAATCCTTATGGGAGAAAAGAAGAGGCACCTTTAAAAGTGCCAAACGTTCTGGATGTCTTCTGAAGAAAGTTGATGCAGTCAATCAATTGTGTGAGGAGCGTCTTTGAACTGATACTTGCATAAAAGCTGAACGCGGACTTTAGAAATTTTAGTGGACTGAATTTGTTGCGAGAAGCATCGCATATCTTGTGATCAATACAAGCTGGTATTCAAATTTTTCCCAATAACAATTAGTACAAAGCATTTTTCTGACTATATTTTTTACTTACCACGCAATTTGCTTACCACGCCTATCCTACATAATATTCAATCGTTCAGTAGTGGGCAAAACGTAATTAATACGTCAGAAATCGCAGCAAACCCATCATTATTACAGAAATGCAACAAAACTTGCAAAAGCATATCAATACCTGCTGTTGCAGTTTCAATAAAATATCGACGAAGAGAAAAAACTGTGCTGGAAAAAGTTTGACCCAAAGACAGATGTTGATCTAATGACAAATTGTGGCTTTTTTGACCTAATAACTTAAGACTCCCTCATGGCATGAGCGTGACATTTAGTTTGTCGACAGTTCATGAACTTTAAAAATAGGAGAAAAATTTTGACTTTATTGACTTTTGGTTGCCCTAGTTATCATGTTATTGTTGAATATTTTGACTCAAAGTAAGGATGCAATGCTGCCCTCGGTTCAAAAATTTTGTGTATGCGGTCGTTGTAATAGAGATCATAGTTAGAAAGCGCAGCTACCACAAGTTGTCCACGCCTTCTGAACGTGTGTCTCATCCAACTTCTGAAAAATGTATTTGGGCGGTAATTTTATCAAAGTAAAGTTGGGTCAGATTTCAAAAAGGCAGAGTTTCTTGAAGTTTTAGTGAAACTTCGATTTGAAACTTATGCCTGTACTTACGATTTAAGGTAATAAACGCATGAAGTTATACAGCGTGCATTAAAGTCAAAAGATAAAAGTGTTGAATTGTAAAAGCTGCAATTAGTACAAATCCTGATGTTGAGGCGCTTGAAAAGAATGTTCATTTCAATCACAGTTATGGTTGTGAACAACTTTCCCAGGTTTCATCCATAGATTTTTGAAGAAGCTGCAGCTAACCAGTTGTTTTACTTCCCTAATTAGTTGCGCAGTCAACCAGGTCGATTGCTTTAGCTTTCCTTTCAATACATTGTTATCCAAGATTTTAGAGTGTTTTCAAGCAAACAAGTAAAAAATGCAACTGATCTGCTTTGTAATTGTTCGTAAAAACACATTATTGCGCTGGGCTCTTGTATGTCTGATTCAACAATTGACAGTTTCCCAACTAATAGTGGGTTTCAAAAACATCTTTAACATGTGTATAGGAATTGGCGAATCTGGATCTGAATTTTGGAGAGCACCGTAAGCAAGCACCAAATTTCGGAAAAATGTAAACGCAGAGAAAAAGGAGAATAAAAAGGTCATCGATTTTTACGGGCGGCGTTTCGAAAGTAAAGACCACTTCTGGGGTCTGTTGTCATTTGGAGCAGTGAATCGCACCAAAGTGACCCATCGTTGGATCCGCTACTGGAAAAGTAATACGTTTGAAACAGTAGCATTGGTGGGATTATTCCATGCAAAAGCTTTTATGATGCAGTGCAACCATTAAATTGAATACAACATGAAACCGAACATTTGAAAATTGATCGCTTTTTCAGCCCCAGTCGAAACAGTCCAAGGCACTGATTATGAAGTACACTACGTACTTCAATGTTACTTAAGTCTTGAAAAATACCACAGTTTATACCACAGACTATTTCTGGATATATTATATAGAAAAAAGTGACAAAACACCAGTTAGTATAAATATCTTGCTTTATGTGGAGTTTTAATAAAACCCACAAAACTCCTTCCTAGCAGTTGGCATCATAAAAAGGCTCACTTTTTTGTCGATTACTCTTGGAAGGAAAGAGTGTTATGTAGCCTACACATAAAAAAATCCCATGAAAAAATCTTGTTCCTGTGACACACAAAATACTTGATATACTCTTTCAATGTATGGAGAAATTACATTGATAAAAGCGCTAAACCTTGATGACTGGATAAAAGGGGCCAAACACTTACAATAAAAACTAGAATCTTAACAATGTCGTTAAGTTACCAATTAAGAAATACTTGATTTGCAAGAATGACTTCTTTAAATGCAGATTGTAGCAAGTCAAAAATAAAAAATATCAGAAAAATGCCCCTCGGAACAATTGACAGTGTATATCAATTAATTGTCGTTTGAAACGCAGTACATCAGAGACAAAATAACATATTTCCGGCCAACCCCAATTGGGCAACCTTTGTACTGAAGAGCAATGGAAGTCGCGACAGAACGCACGGGTGCAGGAGTTGTGCGACTGATGAGTGGAAGCAAGATATAGAGTGGAAACGGAGGTTAAGGAAAATAAGGTTAAGAGCTGACTGAAGTAAAGTCAATTCACGCCAAATTTATTTTACACAAAAAATATTATTTAGTTCCCTTTATTTTGCTCAATTGCATCCAAGAGGTAATCGTTAGTGACATTTTTTAAACCTTCAAAGTTTTGCCAACGAATTGGTTTAGAAATCTTACTGCGATATACTCCTTTACTTTGCAATAGAAACAGACAATTGAACAAAAAAGCATGTAAAAAATGTTTGTGTTTGGCTCTTTATTTTAAACAAATATTTCCAATATTCTTCACGTTTTCAGTTCAGCCCCTGGCTTAGGTAATTGTTCTGATTGTGGTTGTGAAGATATCGCAAAAGGTAGTAGTTGATATTTTTTACACGTACAGTAAAATCACCAGGTTCCACTAAACGTTGTATGCCCCTCCGGCTATTGAATACATAAACGCAAAATGAATGACAATAAAAAAGTTAACATTACAGTGCTTCCCTAGCTGACCGTGGCCAGTTTGATTTTCAATGCAACTCAAAATTTTAAAATACATGTTGTAGATAAATTAAACATTGCAATCATTTAGTACTAGCATTCCTGTTTATGACAAAAGGGCAAAAGGTTGAAAACTGAACTGCAAACAAGTGATGACATAAAGAAAATCACGGGGAGTACTGACCTTGTCTTCTTTGAAAACTTCAAACAACTCCATGATGTCCGCTGCCATTCCCAAGAAAACCAAAAGAATCTGAGACAGCTGATCACGGCTCACATCGCCTTTGGGCAGGACCCAGCGTCCGATAATCAGAATAAATAAAAGAGCTTGCTCCATCGCCAAGGCCCATCCGGACAAATCCAATGAAATAGGAATGTTCACCTGGCAATAGAGTGAATATGTTAATAAAACTTCTATTTATTAAGCTATCGAAGCAATACTGGTAGCTGTTTGATAAACCTGTAAGCTATTGTAGCATCTGACAGACCCTATCAATGATTGAGATCTTAATCTCAAAAACATGCCACGATTCGATTCCCTGATGTGTGAACCAATGGATGTTTGATTTAAATTCGGTTGAAAAGCAAGGTTTTCCAAATTCAGATTTCCCTGCATTCTATGTTTTGGTAGATTTATTGATTTCTTTTCATGGAGGTGTACTTTCAAATTCAACTAACCCCTTTGTAGTGTGTTGCTAAGCCTGAAGTGAACGATGAGAATTTGCGATACAGAAAACGAAGAAAATCAATGAATTCTGGCAGTTGAGTTGAAATTTGTATTTTACCAAATACTACGTTCATGAAGAGCTGGTAGCCGTTACACAAAATCTTCAAAAACCTACGCTGACGTAATACTCATTGAATAACCGAAAAAAATTTTGCAACAAGAAACATTCGTCTTTTTGATTGGGCATTGTCTTGGCGCAATTGATGAATGCAATCCATAAAATTTTATCAAATGCTCTATAAGCTAAAACACGTGCAAGGCAATAAAACAACATGTAAGCTTCAAAATTTTCTCCCTTCGTATTTTTTCCTCTCTCTCTTTCTCTCCCTATATACATTGTATCTCTACTGGTTCCCTTTATCCTTTTTTACTAAGTGTTTCTTTCTCTACCTTTATTCTCCTCTGCAAATTATGTTATATATGGTATGTTTTTATACACCTATTTTTTATGCTGCGAATATGTGATGTCATTGTACATGCTGTATGTAGTTTTCATTGAAAAACGTAGGAAGACTCAATAAATACACCAAAAACGAGCTCTTGTGCAAAAAGCATTGATATTCCAATGATGTTAAGAAACTAGAAGGTCATTTCAAAAGACTCACAGTGTTTTCAAAAGCAATGTTGTCTGATGTGTCTCAATATTTTGAAGCAGGCAGTGGAGTGTGTATCGCGTAGCTCATCATGAGCTTTTGCTTGACACAGAAATAAAAAATTATCTTCTAACACTTCATCTGACGATCGAAAACAATTAACTAGTTTTCACATGCATTGCTTGCATGTTTGCTAACATTTTGTGCCTTTCTTCAAGCACAGGTGCTCGATTTTGGCTTCTTTTCAGTTCGCAATGTATCTTTGCAATGAAATTGTTCTCCTGGTTGAAACAGCAGCTAGCTCTGAACATCATCTCAGTATAATTTGTTTGAATTACAAGCTGGTACTTACTCCTAAAACTTCACCGAAATCCGTTGTCGACGAATTGCTCGCAATGTCTAGTGCTGTCTGTAGGCGAACGTTCATCAGTTGTATCTCCAGTAACCACAAGGAGGGAAGAGCCGCCACCAAGTAGAAAAATATTCCTGGGGAAAACCTAAACAAAGCTCCTTGTTAGAGATAAGCGTTTCATGCCTGTAATACTCATGCACGCACATTGTCGAAAACTAGTAAAACTGTCAGAACCAATGATTCGAAGAAAAACACGATTTGAATTGCTGTTATTTTGAGTTGTTAAAACTACTTTTTGAATTAGTCGATAGTCAAACAGAATGCTATCAATCCATATGCTTTATGTTTGATAGCCAGCAAATAAAAAAAAACTTCGAATTTGCTCAAAACTAGAAAACGACTTTTAAACGCAGTTTTACTATTCTTACTTTCCAGTAGCTTGGAACTCGTTAAAGATACAGATAAGCTTTTATTTCTTAAATTTTTACAGTAAAACTGAAGAGGAGGTTCATTGAACAAGTACTTTTGATACTTTCGTCAAATTGAAAAATGGTTGATTTGTTTGTGTCACAAGGTTTTTCTTTTGTACATATAACTTATCTTCAGCATTGTAATTGCAAAGTGAACTAAACTACGGAAATCTTTTTCACTTATTGGTTTGTATACAATGAGACGTTGTCATCAATGCCTTTGACTTCAGTATCTGGTTTTCGGTTAAAATATTTCTTAAGAACTACATGAAGCTGTGGAGTTTAGTGAGATAAACATATCGGACAAAGATCATCCGCTGTTTACTTAGAATTTGACAATTTGTGTCCATCTCATTTCTATCCTTGAATGCGGGAAAAAAAACTATACATAAAAAACACCGATACATGAATTTATATCAATATTATTTGATTGGAGTCACCGGATATTAAAAGATTTTTATTATGAACATTTTATTATGAACACGTAAATCAATAAAATGTTAAACTTACCATTTCCATTCATTGCCTCCATTTTTCCAAAGAGTCACTACTGTCTCAATCGCAATGCCAATAATGAGGATGGTAAGTAGCCAATACCTTGTGTTATTATAAGCAATCACAACTCGGTACGTAACAATGACGCAGTGAATGACGAAAATGGCTCGAACCGCCAGGGCTTGGATTAAAGTCCATGGAATATTTTTCCACCACTTAGGCATATCGCGAAACTTAGGTCTCATACAAAATATATGTCTTGATGAACAAAATCATTTAGCAACACAGAAAAGCTTTCCGGTGTTGCCTGCTCAAACTTCCTTAGTTAAACAATTACTAACAACTCTCAATCTGAACAGCTGACTATGCTCGATGAATGAGATACAGCAAATGAAATATCAGCGAGAGATCGATACCATAGCAGAGGCTATTTTATACAGGTGCTTGCAACGCGTGAAACGGCTGCCTGTTTTTTTACCAGTTTTCTGCGTCATGTGTTTAACGTGAGCCAAGCGGTTGCGCCACCAGACGGAAAATAACTGAACAAAAATTGGAGTGATTTACACATTTCAAAAAACATTATTAAGCATAAAGTGTGCGTAATTTTAAGTTGCCTCTCTCTTTACCGCCTCGTGCACCTCGAATATCTGCATACCCAAGTCCAACATTTCTTTTCAAATCATTGTGGAATCGTTTCCCAATTATAAAATGATTTTTCTTTAACACTTCCCAAATTCACGTAATTTACTCAAGCAGCAAGTAAATGGCATTAAGTAATAAATCATCACTAAATAAAAAATTAGAATAAACAAGATTTCCTGCTAAAAAATNTCTTCCTATAGTTGAAAATGCACTCTTTTTACCCAAGGTGTGTCTCAAAATTTTGATAACTTAATTACAAAGAACTGCTTTATATTATTTNAATCATTAATGTAAAGTCAAACATGCGCTGTCTTTAGCGTAACGTTCGAAAGTACAGTACTCTAATAACAATTCGAGCTTTCAAGCAGGTTGATNTTAATACAAGATTATATAGATTATTTTTTTCTTCCGAAACCTTTACTTGCAAAGCTGGGATTTTCATTTTCCTGGTCAATGTCTGATTTTCATATTATTGCAAACAATTGGATCTAATTTTATTTGCATTACATTATTTTTCTGCAATACCTGTACATAGTTTTCTATACGGCCCCATACTTGTTCAACTAATTAACAATTGTTTAAGAGGCAAATTTGTTTGACTTATTTGAGCAAGGCGAGTTGTGATGAGGCAAGACGCATGTGGGCCAACCATCGTACATGGAATATAGCAAGTTGTGTTTCATTTTTTGCCAATTTAATGGTTCAGTGGGTGGAAAACTGATCTCTCAAACTGGCAAACCAGATTCCATTTCCAGTCGCGTCAAACCGAATATTTGAAAAGTGATGCGGCATTTGCAGCCTTATGCTCGGCGTTGATGGTGCAAGAATAAGTTTCACGCGTTGCGCTGCAATGACTTGCACTGCAGAAGCACCGACGTGGGTCTTTGCCCAAACTAAGCGGAAATGGGAGCTTGCAGATCACTCGTAAAATCTGAACGGACGTAGACAGAGAGTGCAATCAANTTTTCTTTATTTGGGCATATTTGTCTGAAAACGGAGTTTATAATCAACCTNNCTCGTGCTTTAATTTGCTATAAGCCGCTTTAACCAGCTCCTTTCTGTACTGGTAGTGGAGCAGTAAGGACCTCNNTGTTAGAGCAGTCGCCTGCAGTTATGGGCGCAATTTTNTGGGGAACAAGGGGACGTGTCCCCCCCACTTTTTCAAAGGGATGCATATAATATGCCATGCCCCCCACTTTTTTCTCTTTAGTTTTTGTATTTGGAGAGGTTTCAAAAATAAAAATGATGTTTGTCACGTATTGTGTGAAGAGCTTTTCATGTTAGGAGGTAGGCTACACCTAGCCAAGTTCATGCTGAAACAGAGTTTGGTGTGGTATCATTTATTCTGTTAGTTCATAAATTTTAGCTTCGATAAAATATTTTTTAGCATTTTTCAAGTTTCTAGAGACTGTGAAAGATGGTTAACTGCTTCTGTCCGACGTTTTACCCTGTGTGGCATGCTGTTAGAAATGTTATTTTCTTGTAACAGTGAGAGTATTACAGCTGCACATGTGAGAGACCACAGTACAGCCATGATTTGTTCCGTGCAGAAATGTACCTGGCTTTGCTAACGTTGGTTGTCACGTATTCAGAACCAGACTGCGTACAATTCAGTGATGCTAGTGTATATGTTAGAAAGTTAGATTTTCGGGCAAATCTCTGCTAAGCTTTTGCCGAAGACAAAAAGCAGCGCTGTTGTGGAGACTTAGTTTTGGGATGGGCAGTTTTGCAAAAGACTGTCTTCAACTTTTAGTGAACAGGATATGAATCAAAACGTTGGAGAAGTAGCCTACAGTATTTACCTAGCTGTAGACCTATATTGACCAATATCTCAAAACGTAGGGACTTGACTTGGAAATAAGGATAAAACAAACATACATTTATCCTCGCTTCTTGTAATGTCGCGACGATGGTGACCAACAAATCCAAAACATACATTTTCCGTGGTAATGGTAATGGTTTATTGTTTCATATGACTCAGCCAATAAGCAGAAGCACCATAATAGTCATCGCATGAAGCAAACCAATCGTTAGCGAACATTAGAGCAAATGAAAACACAATGGCACAATAGCTGATCAGAGTAAACAAAGAGGGGGCGCTGTGTCATATAGGATTGGTGAAAGACCGTGGCGGTCATCTGGTCAGCCAAACCGTTTATCACTTTTTGAAAAGTGTTCAAAAACAACAGTTGGACATTAAATAAACATATGGAAAAAAACGAACGAGCGCAGAACACGGCGAAGAAAATGCACAGGTGAAAGCGCATGCCTATGTACACAGATGAGTGGATCGAATTTAAGTGAAGGAATTTTGTATGGTTAGAATATTTTTAGCAATACAAAGAAATTTTTAAAAAATAACAAAAAAGCAAAAAAAGTTACAAAAACTAATTAATGAGGTACAAAAAAAAAACAAAGCAAAACAGAAAAAACTAAAAAGTGTTATTTCATGCCGAAAAGCATAGAATGTCCACCCAGAAGAAAAAAATATGAAAAAGTAAATATACACAAAAAATAAACAGAATTACGGAACACTAGAACAGTGTTTTTTCTAAGCCGTTTTTGGGTGTCAAAGTGACACCCTAAAATTTTGCAATGACACCCTAAATTCTGAAAGCCAAGATATGGTTTTGCCTTGTACTGAAGTAAAACGAATTGAGGAAAGAATGATTTCCTGCACGTAGCTACTGCAACAGATGGTTGCAAATGTAAGTTAGGTATCTGTGCATTGTCGCGGGCACCGCCTCGCTTCGGCCTCTTACTATACCGCCGCCGATTTGTACAATACAGTGTACAAAACTGCGAAAACACTTTGCAAAGAAAACACTGCATTTATGGAAGTGTTTTACTGTTTAACCGTTGCGATCGGCTTGCCTGACGATGCAGCAAACTACAACAAGGACAAAAGGTCGGCAGTTGCAACGTGCATTCAAAACAAGGTGGTTGTCGAGTGAGGCAGCAGTGAGAATAAGGAGTGAGATTTTGGCTATTTGGGCCGCACTGAAGCAGCTGTCAGAAGATAAAAATGATGCAATGTGCGTTGTTTTACTGCGACT
>JGI24158J21664_10002613_pt1 | contig 22052 bp, 16 predicted proteins | sample Ectturendosymbi3_FD_21664 | JGI IMG/M metagenome (IMG submission 21664)
GGTGCGTGCAGGGCCTTTGCTCGAACGACGTTACGATAACGACGACCACGACCGAAAGTGGGAGAGGCCGAGCCGCGATGACCGAAGTATGTTGTTGTTGTTTGCGCAATCATGTTTTGGGAATTTTTTCCGGTTGACTTCTGTCTGAAAAGGCATTTGAGGTCGACACACACACGTTTTTTAAAGGAATGCCTTGTGAACGAGTTCAGATCATTTGAGAATGACGAAGAGCTATGAAAACAGCAGCATAATTATTTCCGAAGAAAATATGGTCTTTGGTGCCCTGCATTATTTTCTACAACTACACAAATTATGTACCTCACATAGTTTGTGAAGCCTCAGTAACAGCCAGTTGGGGTTGCTGCGTCGAGCTTCGGCACCTAACATGATCTCTTTGGAAATAAAGTTGACCAAAAAAAGTTTTGGTCGATAAGAGTTTCTAATCAAAATGAACCTTCGTTTTTTCAAGGACAGTTCTATTAGAAATAGTTTCATTCATGTTAACAAACGTATTGAAAAACTTCAAACGATTGTTTAGCTCTTTGTTCCAAAGAAATGTGTTTAACAATATTTTCTTGCTAATTTTGTTCTGTATTTCTTCGATTGATCGCGTTTCTTTAATCGTAGCATTTTCAAATAGCTGTATCTGCATTCGATATAAATTGCAGTTTGCAGAAACGGCAGGTACAAGGAGGAATTCGGAATCAGGTCAATTCGTTTGTCTCCCATTACTTAATTCTTCATTATGAAAAAGATAGCCCAAAAACCAGGGCTGTAGAGTTGAGGTGGCTGAAACTGGAGCCGTTTTTTCTGTTTTCTTGCTGTTTCACTGAATGCAGTGCGTAATTTTTAACAAATTAAGTGCGTTTGGATGTAGTAAGTACGTTATGCATTAGCGGCACACAGCGTACAATACGACGTGTTACAACGTATTCGAAGCTCTTCTTGCTGTAAAATCATGGCTGTGGAACCCAAGCTATTTCGGATGGTCGTGGCTGCAGCCTGTAACCTTTTAGATACCTGGATCCGGAGCCTAATATTTATTTCTGACGCCACAGCCCTGCCTACAACAATAGAATGCACCAAAATAATCCAAACCCTTGTCACAGCCCCCAGGATCAAAAACCCGCTACCGTTCACTCTGCTTGCTGCTATGACATCATAGTTGCTGCTATGACATCATAGATTAAAACCTGATGTTTCGTTCAGGCAAGCACGAGCGGTCGAAGTCTGCGTATAGTCTTTCAAGCACCGTTTCTAGTAAAGTCACATTGCATCCGCCTCGAAAGTCGGACACGTCCGTTGACGATGCCAGGAAAAGGAACAAAGGTGCGGGGCTGGCGACTGTTTTTGTGTTCTTGTTTAATTTCTTCTTCTGTACAAAGTTGTATATTTGAACTTGTTCTGCATTGAAAGAAAGTTCCGAAGGCGAATAAAATTAATTTAGTGCTGCTTCCAACAGCGCAAAATGCGCTCGTGCTCTATTTCATGTGCATTTCGTTGTCGTCCGCTTGCCAGCCCTGAATCAACGGTCTTTTAGGTCGTTTTAAAAAATACCAAATGTTCATGCGAAAGCCATCGTTAGTTGTTGCGTCATACATGCAGCTATTAATTCACAGTCTTTTCTACTCTTGCACCACGCTCTCGGAAGTGAACCATCCAAGATTAGTTTTTTTCAAACATGCTCATATTTAGGCGATCGCCCATCGTCGAATCCTCATAAAGATACCTCCTCCAAGTCCTCCTCAAAGACATTGGACGATGAAAAACCCCCCCGGATATCCAGGGTATTGGATAAGAAAGACATCGCTTCGACTGAAACCTCATTGCCTGAAGATACGACAAGCGACGCATCTTCTGGTATGTTGTCTCACTGCAACAGATTGGTGAAATGACAGCTGAGTCTGTTGCTCAAACATGATGCATTCGGTTTCAGCCACGTATTATGCCACGCGTTGATGATATGCTGCTTGCAAGTTGCGTTGTTAAAAGCAATGTTGGAAGATTTGTACTTTAACATGATTCCGTGTTTCGTGAAGTAGTTGCGTAGTTATTTACGGTGGGCCGTATGTCTGCTATCTCGTATACGAAGAAAGTACTTTATAATTTGTGCGTTGCCAGAACTTAATGAAGGTTGGGTCGTTTTTTCTGCTTTTTTTGTGAGAGACTACAGCTTGGTTTTATGGAACAGTCCAAACACGTCATCCAACTCGACTGTGACGTCAGTGCTGTGAAGTTTCTGCTTTTCGCGAATACGCGTTGCATTGTGACAAAACATACGCGGGTTTTATTTTGTCACAGCGGCGTCTGATAGTTCTGGCAGCAGAAGTAGCGACGACGACGATGATGACGAAGCCAATGGTGATGAACCTTCCCAGAAACGATCGAAACAGAAAATGGAGACAAGTTTGGTGAGAGGACATTTTGTGAAAACTGGAATTTGAGTCACTTCTCTTTCATAGCAAGTGCCACAATTCAGCAATGGGCACGATCTGAATCTTTCCTGTGTTAGATAAAGCCAAATGTACCAGAAGATAATTTTCTCAAGATCACGACAAACTGTTTTTTGGCTAATCTTACAGTCGAGCACTTAACTTATATTCCAGAATGTCTCTGAACACTTACGTTCGTAGTGGCATTGTTCGATGGAATAAAACGTTTTTGACCGCTCTACACAGTATCGAATTTGAAATGACTCTTTCATACTTGGCACGAATACCAGCATGTTGTCAGTGCACGCTTTCACGTCTGACAGCGCTACCAACTTATTTTAAAATACATCAGAAAGTTACTGTTGTTGCACTTTTAGGGGAAGCACGTGTAGGGTCATCGAAGTGGATCCATTGCTGTTTGGATTTGGAACGAGACTTAATAAACTGCGTTTGCGCTTGGAGCACAGTTTTGTTGTTTTTTGAATAATGAGCTGAGCATAACACGCAAAACACCATCACATATGGAAGCCCCTCAGTAGTACTGTCCATGTAGCGTTTCACGATCAAGCTCTCGGTCAACCATTATGTCGTTAGCGAACACAATGGATATCGCGATTCTTTCAGAGCGAGAGTGAGGTAAACAAGTTCGCCCGACAGTTGCTGCTTACGTTGGTTTACAATGAGCTCTGAAGCGTGAAAACGATTTTCTCGACAATGCTGCTTCTCTATGCTTGGAGTTCGTTGCTTGTCGATATCATTGGTCGCATTGTTAGAACAGCACTGTTGTTATCCTGTTGGCGAACACCACCATACTGGATTTAACCAGGACTTGCTAATGAGCGGTTGCTGTCGAAGCCTGATCAACCACATCCTGTTTGACACAGCCTGAGGTTTAGATCGCCTTGACAAGCGAGATGTGAACAGCACATTGCGCGCATGACGCTCGACTGTGACATTCACTCACTTTCGCCTTCAGGCAATGTTCCCTGTTACTTTCTGTTCGGTCTTAAGTCTGGTTGAACGTACAAACTTAATTGTTGTGCATCAACTGGAAACGCTGTGCGATGGATAATGTACCCTTGCCATTGCAAACTTGCCGTAGGTTTGAATAATAGTTTCGTCACGTGTCTCAATCAACGGAAGGGCAAAGTCTACTTTATTTGAGCTGCCAGAGAGAGTAAGGTTTATAGCGCTGTGTCAACAAGGAACACCTTCGATTCCGGGCCTTGTAAATTTTAAGCGTTTTTTAAATATGTGCGTGTAAAGCACCTACTGCCTGTCAGCAAATGATTCGGGCGGAAACCATTCGGTGTAAGCGGAGAAGGTCGCTACAGTAAATGTCAGACGACCTGGTGTTTGGGGTGAATCACCCACAAGGTCTGTGGCTCGACAAAGCGCTTTGCAACGCACAGCGTAACTGATGTGTTTGCATCGAATAAACCCTGTTTGTAATTGCTGTTATTCTCATTTGGTCACAGAGGGAGCGCTGTACGTAACAACGCAATCTCCACCACTGCGATGACTCATTGTCAACTGCGCGATTATTGAGGGCTTGTCGTCTTTATTCGCTCGTCCAGCTTTCGCCAAGCGTCAATGCGTGCGCGTGTCGTGAATCACTACGTCACGGCGCTCAGGCGTGACCGTCTTTGTTTGCGACCATCTTGACCAGCGCAAACATGCCTCGCATTTGATTGGCTCGTGCGGTCGTCAGCGCCATGGTCACCTGCGTCACGGTCGTCTGCGTCGTGCGACGGTCCAGCGCAGCCCCAGCGCATGAATGCGCCCGATCCCGAATGAGGACAAATGATGCAGCCAGGATTGAAAAAAAAGTCATGTTTTTTTTTGAAAAATAAAAAAATCGAGATGTTTTAAATTTAAATCGTTTTTTTTATGATTCACGTAGACGGTGGCCACCTCTAACACATGTATTTTGTAATTTTAAATAGTTTTTTTCAATGTGACGTTTTTGTGTTTTGTTTCTTTAAGTGCAGCAACTTTCATGAAAACCTCATTTGCGCTTATGCAATATCCCTTGAGTCAAATCAATTCATAACACCAGGACCAGTAAACAAAATGAATATTTATTGAAACGACGATACTGCAACCATCGGTTCATCAACTTCATCAACACTTATGGCATGTTAACAAGCTTGTACGTGAATGCAAGCTTGCCGGCTTTTTTGGTGCGAAGTCGGTTGTTGAAATTGATTACTGTAACGCAGCTTTCACTAGTTCAGCTTCTGCAAAATATGATTCACATGTATAAAACGGTAAAGACCTACATGTTCAAATTTGTGACAATCAAACAGTTCTGACTTCTGAATCTGCAAGGGCTAGTGATTTCAGTCCTTTATGGTGGAATGTAAAATACCCGTTTTCATATTTGTTTCCAGAAGGAAGTGCGATACTGTAAGTGAACGGTGAAGCAGTTCGTAGACGATGTATACAAACGTTGCCAAACGCCCTTTGGTCTTTAACAATTGTCTTGATAGGATCAGACCACCAGTCCAATGCACAGCTGTGTGACTTCTTCGTTAAAACAGTTGAATGGTTTTGAAGGATGTTTCTAAGGAAGAGGACGACGAAAACGAATCGACATCTGCGGACGACGACGACTCTTCGACCAACCCGGATGTTGATGGGAGTGATGCCGGCGACATGTCAGTTGATGAGGAGGGAGACGACGAGTCCGACTCGAACGAGGAAACCGAGAACGAGTCGAGCGGTGAAAGCATTCCTGAAGCAGGTCTGAATAGATATGAGCGGACATTCGAGGGCGTTTATCGTTTTTGAAAAATGCATCCCACCCCCAAGTTTTAAGGCCGTGATTTTCGAAGTTCTATTTTAGCAAGAACCTGACATGAATTGCGGTCCGCTAACATTGAAAACTTCATACGGATGAAGTTGGCCGGCAAGTGTCCTTCCTTGCTTTTCAACTCGCATGTTTTGATGAAAGGACTTTTCACAAAATCTCAAACTTTTGCCAAAAATCTCAAACTTTTTTCATAAAAATCTCAAACTTTTGCCGTAGGTCTTAAGATGAACCCAAGGTTATAATGACTACACTAAACCTCACTGTGGACATGTTAAAGTTTTGCGACACGCAAAAATTGCTGTGCAAGTCAAAATCTTATTTTGGCCGGGCCCCAAGTTATGACGACACCCCTCCAAGCACGCGTAAAACCTAACAAGATATCGCGCGTGCCACGTGTTGACCGTGCTGGCGTCACGCCTGGCAGGTGTGTTGAGCTTGTTTGTGGCTTGTCAGATCCTCGCTCGAGATTTGACTCACCCGCCTCATCCGCTGAGGAAAGTGAGGAGAGCGGGAGAATGGAAGGAGAAGAGGAGGAGGAGGAAGAGGAAAGCGAAGGCAGTGATGTGGAACACGTGCTTTCACCCGACGAGCTTCCTCCTGGTATGTATCAGAAAATTATTTTTAGCAGATTTGAGGTTACCATGGGAACTAGCAGCCGCAGTTTGCATCGCGATAGACTCGCATTAGATTGGTGAGTGGGAAGCAACCTGCGATTGCTACTAACATTTTCTTGGTAGTTAATGCGATAACATTGCGACATCATGTCGGTGATATTAACTTTCTTGCGACTGTGGGGATATTACTAGCGGTGCAAATACTGGAAAAGCTACCCTGAATGCATTTGCTGCTGGACAAGCTGAAAGACACCGTTTTTAAGCTTCCTGCAAATGAAACGACATCAAAACATACATTTGTTGCGCAATTGTGTTCGCATTTAAACGTCCTCCTGACATAAAGTGGTCATTCTTTTGGTGCATTTCGTGATCATCTCTGGTCAACCTGTTCTTATTTAGTTGTGTTTTATTGGACAAACACAGCATTGTATGTTTTTGTGTCACACGCGAGATATTTAAAAGAAAACTGTTCAGAAAACTTTTATTTGGCTCCTTGAATTGCTATCATTTTGCAGCAGTTGTTTTCGTTCCCAGGAACCTTTTCTTGACTGATTTTGTTAAAGACGCCGAATGTTTTTTAACACCACAAACCTCACAAGCCGAAAAAAGTTCGTCGTGTTGTAGAATGTGTGTATCTTGCTATGTATTTGTGCAAAAAAAAGGATGAAGTTACGAGTAATAAAGAAGTACTGCTAAGTGCTAAGCAAACTGTTAAACCGATTATGGCTTTTTGATTCGCCTTTGTTTAATTCTCGAAGTCTACTGTTTCAAAAATAAAAGTGTCTTAATTTCAACAAACTCAGAATTCTTATGTGCTTATGTAATGAAATGGACCAGAGCTGTGCGTTTTTCACCCAAAAACATTCGCTCCTGTTCATTTTATTTCTAACCGAACGATAAGCGCAATGTTAGGTGCCGGCGTTGCGTCGTATCTTTGCCCATGGCCTCGTCTGTTTCATTTCAGGTAAAGGATGATGCCCGGTCCGGGTTAAGCCTTCGCCGACTCCGCCATCGCGGTCCGGAGTGCTTTTCTCCTCAAACGACCGAGCTTCACTGTCCCGGTGCCAAGACAGACACGAGCGCGCTTTTTATCTGTTGTCGGCACGCGGCGCGCGTGTGTGTGTGCTGTGCCTGTGTAGCCTTTAACCATCGCTATGTTTTTCATCTGTCAGTAGAGAAGGAGCCCGAGCTGCCGTTCTACTTGCCCGCTGTCCAGGGCTGCCGTAGCGTTGACGAGTTCCAATGTCTGAACCGCATCGAAGAGGGTACTTACGGCGTCGTGTATCGGGCCAAAGATAAAACGAAAGGTTTTTATATGATTTAGGATTTTTTTGCAAGAAAGTTACCGGTTTTTTTTAAGAAGAAAAATGTTAGGTACCTGGTGTGGACCTGTAGGGACCCGATTTCTCTTATTCTAGGGGCCCGAATCGGGTCCCTAAAACACCTTAAAAAACCCTTAAGTTATTGTTGGAATTTTTTGCCTGAAACTCCGTGGGATAAGTTTGGGCGAATTGCTGGAAATTTCGAAAAATGTGAACTTGAGAGCTTGAAGTTGTTTGAAAGTAGAGCACAACATGTACAAATAAACATCCTCATTCCTCTCTGTAAAAGAATCCTCTCAAAACAAACTTTATTGTCCGAAAGAGTTTGTCATCATATTATCTCGATATGCCCGGGTTGCTATATGGTCACTGATGCCCGAGAGCTGACAGTTCCAGTCACAGTTTTTAGGCCTGTATTCATCTTTTGTCTCATCTTTGGATCTTTTCTTGACCCATTCAAACTTCCACGAGCTGCTATGGCAACGGAGCTGTTCGCTTCGTCAGTCACCAGTTCGTGTTGAATTGCGTGCATGCCCTTATTGTGATGAAAATAATATACGAACCACGTCAAATGGTCACGTGGGCGCAAATTCCCTCCCTGCACTAGTGGAACCAATCATCTCATGCCCATCAGATTTGAGGATATTTGAATAACTTTTATATGTGAACATGTTCGATAGCTGGTATGGTTTGACCAAGTTATCGCAACACAGTTCCTTTCTGTGTACCTTTCGTTGTCTTTGAATCAAAATGGCGTGGCCTGCTTTCTAATTGGCTGCGTTGTTTGGATAATATGATTGTTATGCAACAAGGAAGCATTATTTCTGAGTAGAATTTAATTTAAAAATGCCCTTACGTCACACACTTCCTGCTATGTTCGTGAATTGCTGGCTCTGTTATTGGAATCCTGATTTATCTGATCCCCACTTCTTCCTTGAAACGATTGGGAACAGAACTACAGCTACTCAGCTGTGGAACATTGATCTGCAGCTCAGTTTGGGGCTTTGGCCTTTTTGACCTTTCTCAAAAAAGCCCTTCTCATATTGTAGAATTGATATCCACGGCCTGTCATTTCACGGCCACGTTTTAAACATATGTCAAAGCCAGCTGTCGCTCCTATTCAATTTTCTGTGTTTCCACTTTTAAGTTCTTCTCACGCATGTTGGTTAATAACATTTTTAATGCCATTGTATGTGTTCTGCCAAGTATCTTACTATATATAAAAACTTAAGTTTGTTCATCTGTTTGCCATGGTAAGAATATTGGTATCTAGCAATGCCGTTGATTAGTAATGGTGCTGTTTTGCGAGTTTCCACCTGTTTTTATACTTAGATTTTACGGGAATACGTTGCACGAAAAGGGAGTTGCTCCTAACCCACGACCCCGGGGATCACTGCCGCAACGCTTTGCCGCCCGTTGTTTCCTGAATAAATTAAACTTACGGGGCTGATCATTTGTGCGCAAAGGAAACATACCGTTCTGTGAAACTTTTAAACTTTCATGCATCTTCTTGCAGTCTGTTTAGTATGTCACGTGCAAGTATTTCCCGGTCACGTGCAAGTATTTCCGGGTCACGTGCAAGTATTTCCGGGTCACGTGCAAGTATTTCCGAGTCACGTGCAAGTATTCCGGGTCACGTGCAAGTATTTCCGGGGTCAGGTGCAAGTATTTCCGGGGTCAGGTGCAAACTCAACCGAATGCAACTGTACCTCATCTGGTAGCATAGTATTATCGTGGTTATTTCTTTTCATAACTTGTTGATATTGAACTTCCAGACAGGATAGTCGCTTTGAAGAGACTGAAAATGGAAAAAGAGCGCGAAGGCTTCCCGATCACGTCACTGAGGGAAGTCTGCACTCTGCTCAAAGCGCATCATCCCAACATAGTCAGAGTGCAGGTCATCATCAGATATAAACATTGATTTTTTGCTTCGGAATTCACTATCAAGAGTTTGTTTTAAAGTTATTTTGCTTTTGTAAGAAGCCACAACACAAAAAGCAAACGATTAGTTGCTACGTTGTTCCTTCGCGTAATGTTTCACAAAATTTCAAAAGCCTGATATTCTACTTTCTATTGTTATCAATTTTGTGTCTGATGTTCTAACTCCGCGAAACATTGTCCTCGCTTTGTTTCGGCGATGCGGTCAATGAAGAGCTGGTTTGACGGAAAAGTAGATGCCCGACTTCCACTCGCATGTCTACCTTTATTGAGAAAGTCGCACCATTTGACAGAGGCGCGTTTCGTTACATGAAGTCTCCACTAATCCTCCTCATTTGCAGGAGATCGTTGTCGGTTCGAACGTTGACAAGATCTACATTGTGATGGATTACGTTGAACACGACCTGAAGAGTCTGATGGAGACGATGAAGCAGCCATTCCTTGTTGGTATGATGCGTTTCCTCGATGTCTTGTATTGCAGTGAACAGTAAATTGCGCTTAATTGGCACCAGGTTGTTATATTTCCAATTTAATGCTCGCGTCCGGACACAAACGCCATGCGCTGCTTTTAAAACCGGTGGTCGTTGAGTTTCCTCCACATCCGTTGACTCGCTAAGTTCCCGATGTACAGGTCAGTGGTTCGACGCCCCACTTCGTCGGCTTTCGATTTATTTAAAAGGCCCCCGCAGGAACGCCCTCCAGAGTGCGGCTGTCAATGTGCATCGTTCGTCTTGCCTTAAGTTTATCAATGAAATTTATCTAAAAGATATTCGGGTGCAGACTGTTAAGTGTGAGATCTGAAAGCTGTCTCGCACTCGTTGTAAGTACAGGCGTGGGGGGGGGAGTGATCATATAAAAATCAGTGGCGGCTTTCGTTGGTGCCACTTCCCTGTCTTCAGGCAGGGTCTGTTCTTTGCATTACGTCTCGCCAATAACCCCCCTAAGTAAACTGTTATCCCCTCCTCAGGTGAAGTGAAGACCCTGATGATCCAGCTCTTGAACGGGATCCACCACCTTCACGACAACTGGATACTCCATCGTGACCTGAAAACTTCCAACCTGCTCCTCAGTCATAAAGGGATTCTTAAGATAGGTAAATCCCCGGAGTTGCAACACCAAGTTAATAATTGCTGCGTTTGAGTGCGTTGTGTGTCTGTTGCGAATGTCTTGCAAGATTTGTCGATGGTGCTAGGGGCAACCTGACGGCTTATCAGATACCGGTTTCCTATTTCCCCCCATAAAGCATCAGGTTTGGATCGCCATCAGAAAGCAGAGTTGACTACCACGACCACGAAATGCATCCTTTTCTTTACATGTTGCTGTTAAACTTTCACGTGCGAGAAGTAACCTCCATTGTTCCTGTATACGTATGGGCGCGGTTTCGTCAGCTATTATGGTTTGATCGATATTTCCAAATATCGTTGGAGCCGCGTTAAGAAATGAACATTTTGCGTATTTCCTCAAGAAAATTGTGTGATTGACGCGCTAAGTTTGGATTTGTCTGGTATTATTATAGTTTGTTGTTAGTTTCGATTTTTTTAGCAAATTGTGCAAATGTTGTAAGATACAATCACAGGCACTTCATCCTGACTGTAGTTCGATGTATTTTACTCAATGAGCGTTCAGTGAAAGTGAAACTGCCACGAATACAAACAAGCTGGTCACGTGGTTGCGTTTTAATTTCAGGCGATTTTGGCCTCGCCCGCGAGTACGGCTCCCCCCTCAAACCGTACACCCCCATCGTGGTAACATTGTGGTACCGGTGTCCCGAATTGCTCCTCGGCGCCAAGGTGAGTTGTAGGCTTCCGCTGTTTTCGACGCGCGTCTTGAAATCGACGGCATAAGGTGTTTTTCCGCGCAGGAATATTCATGCGCGGTGGATATGTGGAGCGTCGGGTGCATCTTCGCCGAACTACTCAGCAAGAAGCCACTCTTCCCGGGAAAGTCCGAAATTATGCAACTTAACCTCATTTTCAAGGTTAGTGACGTCGTTGCCTGTTAACCGCTGACATCACGTGTGCGTACTTCCGGTTTAAACAACATTAATGCAAGTGCTTAGAAGTCGTGTGGAATAAGCTCTTTTTCTCAGCTCCTCGCAAAATGATTCCAAACTTTTGTTTTTGATTGTCAGTTTTTCAGACCCATTGTAATCGCTGCTGCGCGTGATTGTTGTTTGATCCTGTTTGCGTTGACAGGAGCTTGGGACGCCGAGTGAGAAGATCTGGCCTGGCTACAGCAACCTGCCTGTGGTGAAGAAGACCACCTTCACTGAGTATCCTTACAACACGTTGCGCAAACGATTCGGATTGACCGAAATCTCCGAGAAAGGATTTGATCTTCTTAACAGGTTGGCTTTAAACCAGNGGTTCTTAACCTGGGTCCGATTGAACCCCTAGGGTCCGACGGAGCCGTTATCACTGCTTTAAAGTGCAGAAAAAAGTGACAATTAGAACATGATCTGTTAAAAGTGGCAAAAACCTTAAGAGATGCCAAAAATAGCGTTTGCACTTTTATTTAGTTTTGGGTNAAGTTTCTTGAGCATTTTTGTTCAATTTTCACACATGTTCTACAGATGACTTGAAAATAAGTTTATCCTAGAAACTCAGATCCGTTCAAAGATAGAACGGAATTGCCAGACTAAGATTTTAATGTCTTCTTCGGCAGATTCCTCACTTACTGTCCAGAAAAGCGAGCCACCGCGTACAAGGCCCTCGAGCACGAGTGGTTCATGGAGACCCCGAAGCCTGTCGAGCCCTCGATGTTCCCAACTTGGCCCGCGAAAAGCGAACAGATGCGCCAGAAGAAGGCTGCTGGGTCGGGCGGGGGAAGCCCCAAGGCCCCCGCTGGTGGGATGGACTACGACAAGCTACTGGTGGGTGATTGTTGCGGTGCTGAATGGGTTTTGTTATACCCAGGTTGTCCCATAAGTGACGTGTACCCGTGTCCAGGGTAACATGACGTTCGTAACGAGTCTTTGTAGTACTCGCTGTTGTACTCGGCTGCTGTTGCCAGAAGTGCATTTCATGGTTTCTACGACATGTAAACAATGCTGAACATATCTTGGTTCAAGGAATAAGAGCTGGAGATGCCTTCAACACGACCATACATATTCTGTAATCATGTACTGCAGGGGTTCCCAAACTGGGGTATATCTTCCCCTAGGGGTACATTTGACAATGTGAAGGGGTGCATTTAAGGTTAGCAGTACAACGGAAAAAGTATGGACGAATAAATATTCCATAATCATCATTCTCTTTGAATGAGAGCGGATGATGTAGGCTAAATACATACTCTGTAAGATCTTAGTATTTGATTCTTTGCTGGGAAAGGATTCCTTTTGATAGACTGTAACCATGATGTACTGTTCGATGCTTAGCTCTCAATAGTTTGTGCATTAAACGAACCGATGTCCATATTGCATTAAACGAACCAATGTTCATATTCTTTCGTTTTTCTGCAAGATCGTTACAAGTTATTTTTCTTGAATTTGCGTTTTTTCAGAACGAAGAAGAGAAACTTGAAAAACTCGGTTTCCAGTTGACTTTACCGAAGCATGGGATGAGCAAGCACGGGACTGGGTTCAGTCTTCGATTTTAAATTCTCTATCTTTGCAGAAATTCTCATTTGTGGGAAATTCCAAGACGCGGTCATGCGTTTTGCCCGTCGATGGGCAGCCGACCGTGACCAGTTTTTCTTTCTACTTCGCTGCCAATCATTTTAATACAAACATTGCTTTGTACATCAGACCGGCGTGTTCTTGTCGCGGACAGGAGCGTAACGACGGGGGTGCAAGAGGAACACAATTCCCCGGGTGCCCAATCACTATGGGGGCGCCGGATCACTTGGGTGGGGGGGGCCGGATCACTTGGGTGGGGGGGCGCCGGAAAGTCCCAAAAATATCACAAGCATTTTATCAATACAATGCATGAGCTTACGAAAGACCTCAGGTTCAAACATGGGGGCGAAACTTGCTTCTTACCCCCCTGGGATCAATCTGACCTCGTTACGCCCCTGATTGTGGATACAATACTTCCGGGTACCTGGGCTAGTTTAAATCCTAAACACCTCAGGTTTCTTCTTTCGATTTGCGGCCTGATGTAGGAGGTTTGTCGTCATATTCGTTTTTCGGAAGCTGGAACCCAAATTTCCAACTCAGACAGCACCACATACAGTGCTTTGCAAAAGTTTTAAGGCAACTGTCAATAGGTTGGTATAAATCCAATCAATTCATCATGTTTGATAGCATTGCGCTTATGACGCACTAAGCTGCAAGTTCCAAAGCAAATGCTATTGTTTAACTTTCATATAGCATTCTTAGGCAGTGGCGTAGCAACCCACTGGCTGTAGCCAGGGACGGAGCGGCGAAAGCTGGTCGCCTATTGTAAGCAGAGATAATTGAAAAGAAGTGAGGAAATAATTCAGACTGATTAAAATTTAAGCTTTCTTAATTTCGTCAGCTAAGTCCCACGCCCCATGGGCATCTTCTTTGGCAAATGAGGGCGACACGGCAGATATTATTAGCGCCATGGTTACAACCATGTTACGCTCACCACTGCTTTGTCGCTAGCTACCTCTAAAATAGTATTGCGCAACAATGACCACTATTTCGAATCTACTCGAAACGCGTCTACTCTAGCAAGCTGCAGCATCGTTCGTTGGTCAAGGTCCAGCCACTACAGTTACAGCTGGGCTTTTAAAGCAGTAAAACAACTAGTTCCCGTAGTTATTTAAAAAGCTCTACTGTAGTTAAGCTACTGTTCTGTGCTTTATTAATAGGAAAGGGAAGTTGCTTACTTGCTTAATACTTTCGCTCATCCGGTGGAGAATGTTTTAATAGGTGACTACGAGGCTGTTTATCTTAGGGCGTCAATATACGCAGGTTTTGCTGAGAAAATGTGAGCGCTATCTTGCAACACTGGGCACCCAGTAATGGAAAACATGGTGTGCCACTTGTTTTTAGTCTTATGTCGTCCAAGTGAGCAAAATTTCACCCAGTTAATCGCAGTACCGTTTACAACAGTCAGGCCCGTCGCCAGGATTTCGCAGCAGGAGGAAGGGGTGCAAAAATCACAAGGGGGTCACATTTTTTAAATGCAATATTGAATGTATGCAGCAACCGCCAGGAAAAGTCGCTTGCGACATGTAAACTTATTCACATTTAACTCGACCCAGAAAGTTATACATACAGTATATGAACGCTGAACCGGCCGAGCACAGTCATTTGCTCTTTTGCAACTTGGGCAAGGGAAGAGAGAAGAAATGGCATATTTTGCAAATCGTCAAAACTTCTATCTCCTTGTAGATTGTTCTCGCGTGTCACCTTTATCCCCCGCCTCCTCTTTCATCTCGCACAAGCTACAACATATCAGGCGATTCGTTATACAGCAGAAATAAAGTCAGTAGATGATACAACCAGTAGCGGACACAGGCTAATTTGGTAGGGGGGATGCGATATCGATTTGTAATGAACCCAATGGTTCGCAAGACCATATTGTGTAAATTAATCACTTTCGCATACGCACATTTACTAGGAAACAAAACTAAGCTTGGTTTAGATTCTAAAGTGGTTCTCAAAGTGGGCGGAATCTCCCCCTTGGGAGCGATTTTGAGAGGCAAGGGGGAGAAAATACCAAAAGGGGTGATAGGCGGGCAAAACTACACAAAGGGGCGAAAATGCTCAACAACTAATAGATTATTGAGCTAACCTCAGTAGCTTACTAGTATGACTTGTTAGTTTCTTGCAAAATTTGGTTTACTGTGATATTCGTTGGAGGTTGTTGCTAAAGCAATTTATCCATTAAATTTTTACTCTGGATCGTCTGTGTTCCCGGCTACAGTGTGGATTATTTTTACAAGAATTCTGAACATAATATTAGCGATGGGATATAGTTGCTTAGTTCAGATATTCAATGGCCTGGTTCAACTATTTAATACTTCTTAAATAAAATTCCTTAAATTTACTACCTTGTGTTTGCTTTATCAGGCTTGTGGGGCGAAAACGACGTGTCGAGGGTGAAAAGGGGGCGATGGAATAAGAAGCTTGAGTGATAGAAGAAGCTTGAGTGATAAAACTGGTCAAACTTTAACACTGCACCGCTACGGAACCAACAAGCAATGTGGCGCATGACAACGATCTGACGTAACCAGCATAGTGCAGTAGTGCTGTTTGACTTGTATGTTGCAGCAAGTGAGCGTAGTCACTTGGATTCAGTTTAGATTAGTGCTCTTCAAACTGGAAACCTTATAGTTTTTAATTGACGTTTGGAATAGTCTGCAACACCCATAGTAATTTGTATATAACATTTGTTATTGCAGGTAATTTTGATGAAATAATAACAAGAACGGAAAGGAACAAACAATTCGTAATGAGTGAAAGCACGAAAGTAATGAAAACACGAAAGTGAGAAAGCACGATCATTCATGGGCGTCAGCAGAACTTTTTCCAGGGTGGGGGCAACGTCGGCATTTTGCTTATCATTTTAAAATTGCTGACGATCAGTGTTCCCTCTAAGATAATGTTGCACTGAGCAAATATTTGTTTTAGTGAACATGGTTATTTTAGTGCTGAGTAAGTGGAATTTTCAATCAATTACAAACTTTGTGAATTATATAAGAAATATACAATCTTAGCAAAATACGAACAAAACAACATTTCATTCAAATAGCTTATTGTTTGCGTGCTTTTCCATTGCTTTGGAATGTTGCAAGTGCGCGAGAATGAGAATTCACTGCGCAACAGTTCTGGTGGTCCTGAGTATTTGCACACTCAGAGGGAACATTGCTGACGATGCATTGCAGATGGACGTTCACAGAACGCTTTATCCTTTCTACACTACAAAGGAATGCCCCATGTTACGGTAACAATCTCGAAAACGCTTCGTTGGCAGCAGTAGTCAGGTAGGCTATGTATTACGACAATTTACACAGTATTTACACAAGCTTTATCGCTCTGTGGTCACGAAACGGGAGATTTCAAACACCGCAAAGCTGTCAGTTTTTAAATCGGTCTTTGTTCCGATCCTTACCAATGGTCATAAATCTTGGTTAATGACCGAAAGAATATTATCTCAAGTGCAAGCGGCAAAATGTTTTTTTTGCGAAAAGTGCGGAGTGACACAAGGGCATACCAAGGTTAGATGGCGCCCGGGGCACAAAAGAAGTTTGGCGCCCCCATGTTCGAATCTAAGGTCTTTTGGGAGTTAATGTACTTTATTGAAGAAAAAACGTGGGACGTTGTTGGGACTTTTCGGCACCCGAGGCATTGTGACCCCTTGCCCCGTCGTTACGCTACTGGTGTGACACTTCGCGACAAAATGCGCAGCTGTGAAATTCCCAGAGCCCTGAATGTTGAACCACTTCTCCGAATTGACAGATCACAGCTACGTTGGTTCAGTCATGTATCCAGAATGTCCCAAAAAAGACTGGCGAGGCAAGTTCTGTTGGCTAATCACATGTGAGAATGGCCCAGAGATCGTCCAAGGCCTAGTTGAATGACTGCATCTCCGACCTTGCTTGATCACGTCTTGTTGTGGTACCAGCAGAACTATCTGAAATTGCTGTTGACCGTGAGGTATTCCAAGTCCTCCTAGGGCTGCTGCCCAAAGACCTCCCTAGAGGAAAAGCGGGCATGAAAATGAATGAAATGAATAACATTTGCGTTATTTAGTTTATTCATCGGTGTTTAAAAGTGCTCAGCTAGCGAGTGAACAAGTTCCTTAGACGGCTAGAATTGATTAATGCGAACGTAGAGACGGCTGGAGATGATTTGCCTATAATTCATGATACCTTTCACAGGAAATAAGATGTAAAAGCTGTTTCTGGTAAGTTCAGGTACCGCCATTGTTGCGTCAGCGTCATAATGCGGCCCGCGAGTTACCATATAAGTGCTCATGTGGTCCACAGAGCAATTTGGGTTTGAGACCCCTGCTCACCTCTCGGCCTGATGCGATAGTGATAGATCATAGCTTGAGAGTTTAATTAGTCAAAGCAGGGCCAAAGAAGCATCAAAACAAAGATCCTTTTGGTAGCACCACCAGTTGGTGATAGCACGAAGAAATTGCGAAGAAGTCTTTCTAAAGAAATAGTTCTGCAAAACACTTAAGAATGGGGATAGAATTTTGTGATCTTGGTCATTATACTCAAAATTGGAATGTGGGCTGTATTGTTTTTGCTATAAGTTGTTTCGATTGGGTAATGATAATTCTTTATTTGTTGCAAAAACTTCGATTGAAAAAAACTTGAATTTGTTTGGCTTGGGACTGGCGTAGCCTACTGCTTTTCTTGCTATTGACAAAAGCGCGAAAAGAATTTCTTTTTCGCAAAACGATCAGGACTACAGTGTTGTGGTCAAGTATATCGGTCAATTGTCTCAATGTAGATTAATTATTGTTGATGATTTTCTTCCTAGACACACTTGCTATTTGCATTTCCCCTTCGTTAATTTCTTTTTTTTGTTTGCGTTTCGGATTCCTGTCATTCCTTTAGAAAATTTTTGTTTGGCTGTTAATCGTCTTGGGAGTTGGTAATGGTGACTTTAGTCCTATCAACTCCTACGCACTACAAATCTTGTGTTTGTTCGAAACTACTGATTATTGAGTAAATGCTACAAAATCGTTGTTTTTTACGTTCATGTTTCTTAATTTGTTGTTGCCTTATAATATTTTTTTAGTTTGGAAACAGTCCAACTTAAGGTTGTCTGTTTATAATAGTTCTTACTTGTTCGAATACTCTGCTGATATGGTGATATCATCATGTTGTAACTATTACCAGCCGCAGCTGTGCGTTGGGCTCCGCGGCATGGTGTTCGGGGAGGTTAAGCAGTCGACAATTTAGGCTAAATTTGGCGAATGTTCTTGCAAAAAACAAAAGATTATATCATGGTTTACTGAGCACGGTGACGTCATAAAAATGACATCACTACCTGCACCAGGGGGCGGCATTTTCTGCTAGGGCCAGGGGCGGCAGATTGTGCTCCTATGCCATTGTTCTTAGGTCAATGTTGATTTTATAAGCTCTGAGGCAGTTGCAGGACCGCAACCAGGTGAAATTTTCTGGGGGGAAAAATTATTGTAAATTGTAGCCTACTTGAATACCAAAAAACTTACTGGCGCTTTCACAATGTTTTGACAATTTGGGGGGTGGCAATTGCCCGGTTTTCCCCCTGGGCAGCTAGTATTTAGCTATTAAGCCCTTTTAGAATGGTCAGAAGAAAGGAAATTCTATAGAAAAACAAGCTCAGATAACGTTTGAGATTAGAAAGAGCATACAGAGCAAGAAAATCCATCATCAAAACTGCTCAACGGTAGATTATAGTTATATTCCAAAAATATAACGTTTATACAGATTNAAAANGAAATGGAAGACCCTTTAAAACCAACTGCAGGGATGAACATCTCATTAAAAATGCATTGCTATCTTCATTGATTTCAAGAAAAAAATTCGAAAATAACTCCTGTAGTCAAAGTTCGCCGTACTTGGACAGATAATTGGCGCAAGGTACTGTTTCTGACGGATCTTTGGTGCTTCAGAAAAAGTTAAATGTACACATGGAGATGTATAACTCTTCTGTAGCCTATTCATGCATAGTGGAAGCGTGGAGAACCATCTCACAGATCGAGAAAGGTTTCTGAACTTCTTCGAAAAACAAAGTGGAAGTTCTTGACCGGCCCGAAACAGCTCATATACCGTATGTACCCAATAGAAAACTTGTGGAGCTACATGAAGAATAAAGTGGAAAAAATCAAGCACGTCTGGACATTCACTTTGATCTCCACAGGTGGAATGCTGATTAAAACAATTTTTTGCTGTTGCATCAAATGTTTTGCCTCTCAAGAGTTTTTTTTGGTCCAATAAGGCTTTAGATTCCGTTCAAGGCAGCACCCGGCTGCACCATGCAGAATGAAAGTCCTAATGGTCTGAAGCTTTAAATTCAGCAAAATCTTGCAGAAGTGCGGCTGTAGGCCACAATAAAGACACAAAAGACCAGTAAAACTCAGTAAACAAAGCGACAGGCGATGAAAAACCACAATGAAGGCGTCTTATCAACACAGTATTGTGACCAAGACAACCGATTGACTTCGTCGTGGCTTGATGCTTAGATCCGCAGGAAACAAAAACTTATTTTCGGTCTGTCGTGAAGCTGCACGTAACCTAAGTCGAGCGTTTTTACTGACCATTACTCGAGCAATTCTGTTGTCAAAGATCAGAAAATGCACAAATAGAACTCCATTTTGTTTGCACTGCAGCAATTTAGATTGTACGGTACAGCACCTCAATGCCAAAAGAATCGGAAATCAAGCTCAGTTGCATTGAGATCACTGTTTATTTCAGTGCTTTCTACTCAGGTAGGGCAGTTTGTTTGTTATATAAACAAAGTTACGTAAATAAAATTTTTACAGAAAATATTCTCCGACTTGTGTATTCAAGTTAAACAAACAACAAACTGTCTGATTTGAGACCGATCCATACACTCGACTTAGAATGAATCAAGNATCCAGTTGATGCAAGTGAAGCGGAACGCCCGGTCTGCTCCGCTTGCCGTTCGAACATCCAGCCGAGGAAGTTATGAAAGCCAATTGCTTCGTTATCGATGCCCCTATCGATTTGACCAAAGAAGCGCTTCCCTCGTCATGTCTGATCGAGGCATTTTGACTTTCGACTTTCACATCAGGCACATTCATCTGATGCAGTTCCCTCTGACTTAGCCGAATTTCATGTAGTGGCACTTGTGTGACCACTACACAAAGATCTCTCTTTCGTGATACTGTGTTGTGACTTGCTGCGAACTAAACCAACTGAATGATGCTTTTCCGAGCTTAGCTGAGGGAACAGGCGACGTTTATCGCAACGGAAAGACTGAAAGCAGGTTGCCAAGTTGATGAAGTTCTCTTGTTTTGAGGTCATCACTCAAACGAGCTGATTTAAAAGTAACGCTTTAGCACAGGAAGGAGGAGCAGGCAGATTAGGTGGAATGGTCCCAAACCTCTATTAGCATTTCCGAATGACCCATGTGGAAGTTCCCCATGACCCATGGAAAATGTGTTTTATTGTTTTTTTGCAAAGCTATTTTTTTAGAATGTTAATGATATTTTATCAAGTGTGTGAAAGTTGTTTTTTATTTATGAGGTATTTTTAGTTTATTTTCAAGTTTATGGGAAATATTTCTCTTTGTGAAATGTTTTATATTAGTTCATACAACCGATGTTAAGTTATGTGTAACAAATTTCGCAGGTGTTGTCCAAGGCACGGTCAAGGTGTCTGCGTGAGGTTACAGCAGGCACTATCCCAATTAGATGTTTTGTTTGTGTAATTAGTTTCACTTCGGCAGCGATTCTAATGTGTTAAGTCACAATTCCGCATCACTTTAGTCCATATTTCTGCAATTGCGCCTTTACTTCTTCTTTTGTGTTTATGGTTTGAGGGAGTGATAATATCATTATGTTTTAATCAAACTGGGCATATGTATAACAAAACAGGTGCTAAAGCAGTGTGCGCACTAGCTGCAAATCACAAACTCTTCAAAAATGGCTGAGTGCTTTTCGTAGCTGGTATCACGAATTTCTATTTTTTCACTCTAGCAATTTCCCCTAGAATGTAAAAGATCTGTCGAGTTTAAGAAAAGCAAGCAAAAATCAGCAACCATGATGGCAACAACCTTGAAACAAAAAGGTTTTCCAAAGAACTGATGGCATTTCAGTTACAGGACTGCTTTCTTGGTCTACGCTGTTCGATGTCAAAGTAAATTTAAATGTATCAATCTTCTAGATTTCAACAAAAATTAACAAACAATTCGTGTTTCTGTCACATCAGCGTTGACCTTTTCTTTGTTTGTCACGGTTTAGTTCATTCGAAACTAGCAAGTTCAAATATTAGTAACGTAAAAACAGACATCTGAACAGCAAGACAGTTTTGCCAGTCTATTTTTATGTTTGGGCATATGATCAAGGCAGTAGTGTAGGAGCTGGTGGTGCAAGGGTGAAAGTGCACCCCTGAAGTTTTGATTTGTCACAATTTTCAAAAATTTGGGCAAAATCTCAAAAAATTTGGGCAAAGAAGTTTCGACATTTTTTAGCAGTATTTATGAAATTATAGTTATTACACAATGAGTGTATAAAAAAAAGTTTATCATGTCACAGAAAACACCTTAAATATATATGAAATCAATAAACTGTTTCTAGTAACTTAGTGTTTTAGTTTGTGAGAGTTAATGAACTGACTCACTTGATGCTTGGGCAAAAAAAGCATTTTAATTTATATGCCTTATTAATTGTACACTGATGCAAACACATTTTGCCATACTGTTTTTTGCATTATTGTGCAGTTGAACAAACAATGTCGTGAGACTCACGGCATAGTCATAATATAAATAATATGAAATACGCCACATATACTACATATATATCTTCAGTGAAGGAAGCAGGCTTCAGCTTACCTCAGCTGGGTGTGAGTTTCCTTGGTTATAGCAACAGCTGGAATGTGAATGGTACGCGAAACGTCAGAACTGTGAGGCAGATGCTCAGGAATACTGAGCCAGCAAGTTTCTGACATTGTTCTTGAACAGCCTAGCGTACTTTTTTCAGTTGGATTATTAAAACCAATTCTCAAGTCTTTGGCAACTTGGTAGAGGAAAATATGATGTACCAACAGCTACAGAAAGTTTGTAGGGAGAAAGTTTGTCGCATTAAAATTTTTCGGGCAATTTCAGGGAAATTTGGGCAAAATACCCTTTGCGTTTACACCCCAAAAAATTGCCTGCTCCTACACCTATGGATCAAGGACTTGACATTTATTTCACATATTTTAACTAAAATATTTCAAACAACCATCAAACCTCTGCCTTGCAGCCAGAGGTGAAAGTAAGCCGGAACGGCCCGGAACGCCGTTCCAGTAAAAGAATCGTTGCCGGTACGGCGTTCCGGTTAGAGTTTCAAGT
>JGI24158J21664_10002614_pt1 | contig 22051 bp, 12 predicted proteins | sample Ectturendosymbi3_FD_21664 | JGI IMG/M metagenome (IMG submission 21664)
TAAGTACAAGTCACAACGTGAGAAGCGTTAAGTACAAGTCACAACGTGATAAGCGTTAAGTACAAGTCACAACGTGAGAAGCGTTAAGTACAAGTCACAACGAAAAGGGGAGGTAGCAAAAAATGTAGTTGGGGTTGAAGGCAGGGCTGTGGAGCCGGAGCCAAACGATTTTGGATGGCTGCTGTAATTTACTGATCTTGAATTTACGCGTTTAGTTCGTCTGAATGGAAGTAGAGTGTTCCAAAAACTTTTTTATCATTAAATAATTTGGGGTGTATACATCTGGGTGATGACAACCTCGAGGCGGATGCAATTTAACAGGTTTAATGTTTAGCAGAAGGGATTTAATAATAAATATTAGATTGAGGATATCAAACGTAAGTTTTTAGGATTTATTTATGAAATATATCTGGGGCTTAACTATCTCATCCGATACTGGTGGCCGTCCAGGTTGGCCCTATACAAACAACTTCCCTCCTTGAACTTTTGGTGTCATTTCGAAACCAATACTCAGGTGTTGCATTTTTACGAATTCTGTCACTGTCGCACGCTGCAGTCTTGTTCGACTGTGTTCGAGCAAATTCAAACACACAAACACCTTCTCTACTGAAATGAAAGCCGTTTCTATACATGAAAGATAAACGCAAAAAAAGAAAAAATTGAGTTTGTATATATGTTGCCAAATCATTTGAACAATTTGGCCAAGTTAATTAATTGCCTGCGGATGACAATTTTTCTGGTACACCGTGTATATTTATTTTAGTTTAACGACAGACTTTTCTAGAGATTTTTATTTCTTAAGAGAACGGAATAATCGCGGGTCCACGTTGCAGTCGTGCTTATCAGCATTTACTACAGTTATCCACTCCATTCGATTCCCATGGGATGCAAATGTTGAGTGGTTGAGACAATGACGCAAAAAAGCTCGTTACTTCAATTCCGCTAAAACTGCGAACAAGATTTTTTTTTGAGTCAGTCTCAGCGGCTCAGCCAGTGTTGCAGCTTTGCTTTGAAGCCAAAAACTGTACAATGGGCGCGCTCTCGTGTGTAAAATCTGCGGGCGGTTCAGATCGAATGCAGCCTTGGTTTGAATGCTTAGTGCTCTCGCAACCTATTCCATGGAGCCGGAGCAGAAAAGAAAGTACACGCGACGCAAGAAAAACTTAAGTGTAGTGTAAAGTATTAATTTTGTCATCTTCAACCTGCCCCGTGAAAAGAAACAAAAGGGATCGCGCAAACAACTAGAATCTGCTGCAGTCGGTTCACAAGCACCCGTTGGAGATTTACGAGAGGCAGGTTGCAGGAGCTGCGTCCTCATCATACAATGGCTCAATGTCACGTAGTAAGGGCAACAGCGCAACTAGACATATACTGCCGTCGATTCAGAAAATATTTCTTTCTTTCAAGCAAAAAAGCGCTTGTTGTCTAAGAGCACTTGAACACACTCCAGCACGGCCAAGCAGAAACGGTCAACAACGGCAAGACCTGATGTTGCTGCCCGATGCTGTTTGCTTTCTTCTTTCCCCGCGAGGGCGTGTTGGTCTTCCTCTTGGCGTAGAAGCTCGACTCTCGCATGGAGGAAGAGCCTTGTTCGACGGAACTGCTCAAGCGGCGATAGGACAAGCGAGCGCGTCTAAGCCAAACAAAGCAGAAGCTCATCGGCGTTGACGTTTTGAAATACGAGAGCACCCAGCAATCCAGGCAGAAAGTTTACGACAAAATCACGTTTGCTCGATCAACAGAGAGAAGTGTTAGGCTAATATTCGGAAGCGTTTATTGGTTGCATGCTAATTTTATTGCGGACACTGTCAAGTGGACACGAAATTTGACTTTTTTCAACCAAAAACGAAAGCGAGGGCGTCGCGAATTTTATCAAAAGCTCGCCGAAAACTCCGAAATTAACTTAAAAAATCGCGAACAGGATTTCGTCTGAAAGTGCTCTTCAGAAAAAACTTGCGCTTAAAGGAGTCGACAAGGCCATGACGAACAGCAACAGCGCTGGCGGTCTCGTAATTTGGCAGCTGCGGCCGTGCAGGGCTATCATAGTAAACTGTTTTCGAGTATTGCTGCGGCAGCTTTCGACTTGAAACAAGCGAAATAAACGCGCGAGACGCCGTGACCGCAAATCCATCAACGCGTCGGTGCTTTTGATGCCAGCCGCGCGCGCACCAGCGATGACGTCGCAAGCCGACCAACTTACAGCTTCTTGTGGACGTACGACGTCTGCATCTCCTTGTCGTCCTGCTGCGCGATCTGCCAGTGGCCGCTGAATCGATCCCTGGGTACACCTGAAGGCAAGCGTTTCGTTTGGCGACGTGACCATAAACAAAATTCCGTTCGCCAATTACGTCGCTTACAACGGCCGCAGCACGACTGTCAGTTGCTGCATGTCCTTCAAAGTTAAATAGTGTGCAGTTCGCGACGGCGAAATAGGTCGATGTGGCTTAACATGCGCTTGCTGTGGCAGCAAAGGTTCTCTGCCTCTGTACTTGGACATGACAGCGACCTGCTCGATCATACCATGTTTTGAATTTGACAGAAAAGTTATTTGAGAGACGGTGTGATACAAGTTGACCGGGTCTTGCCCTTCACTTCTTGCTCCCCAAGCCTGTCCATGGCCTTGCATGCACAGCTCCGTTCATCTTGCTGCGCACCTCCTCGTCATACGGCTTTGCGCAAGAACATAATTTAGGATTGTTTTCTCACAATGACCTCCATAAACACTATTTCTAAATCCGTGTCCCCCTGCGAACGGGACTTTGCTTTTTTTCCAAACGTTTAGTCGCACTACCACTGCAAGAAAACAAAGCAACGTTGCACTGTTTTTCTTTGGCCCATTTTTAAGCACTATTTTGACACCATCAGGACGCCGTTGCACAAACACCTGAAAATGACTGTTGGCCCAAACACAAAGATAATGGAAATGATCGGTTTTCCAGGAGCACGTGGTCAACTTCGTCGCTTTGTTGCGGTTGGCGTAACGTCGAGAATGAAAGGTCAAAACCAGTATTTTTGCCAGAAATTGGCGCAATAATGAAACTAGATTCGGTATGACAAAAACACCCCGAAGAATTGGAAATTCAATGTTTCAAGCGTGCCTGATCACTAGTATGGCCTTTTAGTGCCAAGCATCGAACCCTAATCATTGTCTGCGCATTTCAAAGCAGTTTTCAAGACCTTAAACTAAGAAAGGGGTGTTACGGACGACTGGCTGACGCAAGGAAATAAATGAACTTATTTTTACATGCCAACATTCAAATTAGGCCCTGATTTTAGAAAAGCTTCCTATTTTAAAGCAGGAATTTATCCTCACAAGAAATGGAATAACGTCGCGACAATGGCAAGCACAAAGCAGGCCAACCAGACTCAAAAGTAGCAGGTAGCAATTTTTAACTGAAAATACGAAAAGTTTTAACACTAACGGCCACATTTAACCTTTATTAAACAACACACTATAGTTCACAATTATACGAAGTAAAGTTGTACCTTTGTTCGATAGTTTCTTAGCGTCTCGGAATCCGGCCGCAGCACGCAACACGGCCCTGAGCACGCCCCAGCGAAAGCTGGCCGCGGGACATCGAGATATGACGTCTTGAATGAAACTGGACCGCGAGGTCCGAAGCATGGAAATGATGTCCTCGCGCACCTGGTCGTGGTTCTTCTCACGGAAGTCCTAGAAAGAAGTTGCATCGCAATGCGGTTCTACGTTAGCAAGGGTGGCGGCCGCGATACACTGCATTTCGGTTANTGCAGCGGGCAGGTAAGAAATTCTATGAACCACAACTACGCCAGCTCCGGCACAGAGTAAGCTTACAATGATGAAAAAATGATAACTGTCGATATTTGCTTCCGTTGTTCCAGTTAAATCTTGGTGGGTTTGGAAAAGATAATCCAGATTTGGCAAACGGTAACACACCAGATGACGCAATTGGCTAATTATGACCGTCTCCAACAGACATAGCAAGCCTAAGATTACGAGTACGACTGCGAAACCGTTTCACGTTAAGCTGCTGCAGCAACCTGATTCGATGTTAGGATCGAAGCCGCAGTCAAACGGGTGAAGTGATTCTTAGAACAGTCGTCTGCGGAACTTCCGCATCCGCACATCGCTCTCACAGAGACCGCCCCCTAACGAGCAAACCGGCTGCACCTGAACGATCTCGCGTGCAAGCGCTCGCTTTCGCAAACCGAACTTGACAAACAAAAAGCTTTCGCTTTCGCGCGCGCGCTGCAGCCAAACGTCTGGCCTTTGCACTCGAAATTCTGATTAATATAACGGTTGGCTTTTATTCAAGCTGCATAAAGATTGTACTAGTGTCACAAGTACATCAATGCCCAGGCACCTTGCACATGCTCGTTCTCTATCACAGTGCTCTTCAACCTTTTTTCTTATGGTGCATCCTTGAAGATGCTTTGACGAACTCATGCACCCTATTTACTGACATGTCCCCGTGTCCCTCACTTATTTGCGCCCATGTCTGCAAGTACCCTGGCCTAAATAAGCAAGTACTCCAATTCAGTAACTCAGCTGCATAATTCAATTGATAATGCCTCATAGCCTGCTGCTTATGGATCACAAATAATCAGCTAATTACAACAATTAGCTTGACATGGTCTGATGCTTACGTGGTCCTTGACATGGTCCGTGCGTAAGTTACGTACCACACTTTAGAATATGCAAAGTCCAGGTTAGATGCTGAAAGTCATTGGTTGGTTAATGGTTCATTTTTGTTAACAGAGAATGGTTCATTTTTGTTAACAGAGAATGGTTCATTTTTGTTAACAGAGAGCTTCTGTAAAAAGCATCTGTTTAGTGTGACAAGTTTGTGATGCACCTTGTGAGCTCTGTCGTAGTGGCGCACCCCACGCATGTTTTGATGCACCCTAGAATGCACCGTGCACACCGGTTGAAGAGCGCTGCTCTATCAGGTAACGTGAAAGATTTTATATCCATCAAAGCCTTACGATGAATGACAGTTCGTTACAGCAGAAATACAAAGCAAGAAGAAACACCGGACCTTAATTTGGTATTTCACTTTGCCGGCATAGTGTTTGATAATGAAAGCGTCTTCTTTTACCACCGTCGTCTCGTAGTAGGGATTCGAGCCGTGAACTTTGTTGAACTGAGCCAGCAGCGTGTGATTGTTGGCGCCCGGAAAGCTGAGAATAAACCGTACCACTTTAAAACAGGCATCGGGTCCGGGTTAAGGATACGGAAATACAGTGGGGCTGTGGCGAGTCGAGTTGAATCTTGAAGAGCTTCAAAGCCATAAACACGATCAGGTCGGTTCGCAACAGCAAAGAATTCGTTATCCGGTAGTGTTCTGCACAGTGTCACGTGTGCTTGAAAGAAGGCATTCCGCGATCGAGCGAGAGCGAAATAAGATAACTTTCCAGCGCATATGACTGTGACCGTGATATTGGTGTGCGAGAAGGCGCAAAAATATTTTTATCGAGGAATATTTCATACCTTGAAAAACTGTCGGGCAAGAAGCATTCGTAGGAATTAGCAGCCCGAGACCAAGGAGAAAAAAATCGAATAGGTACATACTTTTCGTCAATCAAATAAAAAAGTCCAGTCGGTCTCTTCTCATAAAGCTCAAGACAGCCGGAGTTGTCGGCGTAGTCGACTTCCTTCCATTCGATTCCTTCCAGTCTGTATTCCTCCTGAATGTAAAGAAACAAAGAATCGTGTTCAGTCCATTAAGAACAGAGGAAGTAGATCGCACACGTCAGACACTGCAAACAGCGTTGTCGGATTCTTAAGACAACAACTGCTCGCGGTTAATTGCAGGCCAACCACGCAATCCAGGCCGAACGACAAAAGTCAGGCTTTGAGCTAGAAAAACTAAATGCAAAATTAATCGCGTGAGATGTACATGGCTACACAAAAAGCGCACAGCTTGGTGGTTGGAGATTCGGATTCAAGGAGTTTGGAGATTCAATAGGCTGCTTGGAAATTAACGCCAAACGGAAGCAAAGAATTCTACATATGAGTCTAACCAAGTTTTAAACATGTGCATAAACAAAACTTTTGCAAAAAAATTGAAACACGGTTGAAGTAGGTCGTTATGCTATGAAACAGCAGCGGTGCATTAAAGGTGATACCACCACTTGCTTACAATTGTTTAATCACGTGAAAACCAAAGCAACCAAGCAATTTTAAACAATTCTTGAAGTAGATCGGCTTCCTTTCAGTGGCATTCAATTGTTCGGTAACCTTACAAAGGCGTGGTTCAAAATGTGTTTTGCAAACAACGCAGAAGAAAGAATCTCTAGCGCACTCTCTGCTGTGTATTTCAAACGAAAAAAAATCCGGTCTAATGTTTACACGGGTCAGCAATGCCTTTTACTTTACAGTAAGTGAGCACATCTTAGCATTTTTCAGTCTAAAGGTGCAGGTCATAAGGTCGCAGATCGAAGCGAGACCATGACAAGCTTCATTGGTTTTAGGTATATAGCATGCTGCGTCAAGAGTGCTACGTACTCGCAACTTAACGATAGTACGGCGCAAGTAATACGGGCACCCAAAAGATTTTTATGGAGCTCAATCTGACCGCATGAATTTACGCCGGCATTTTCAACAGCGACAAGATAAACACACAACATCAACGCTCCATACTTGATAAGCAGCGCTCTCACGTACGAACACGAACAAATCCGCCATCAACTCATTGAAACTTCGCAAACAAAAACAATTAAATGTGCGTTTTCAGCTGATTATGAAGTCAACGATACGTCGAACCACACAAATATAAACCCCACAGCGAGGCGTACCTGTTCGAGCTGGAACGTGTGCTTGATGCAGTGGTGCTGGAGATGTTCGCTCGCGTAATTAATGCAAAACTGTTCAAAACTATTCACCACGAAGTCTTCGAAGCCAAAAATGTCCAACAAACCGATCCAACGGCTCTGGGGAATAAAATGATTGAGGAAACCATCGGTTTGTAGTTTCGGCTTTCGCCATCAACAGAGCTGGCGTGGAGCCAAGCCAAATACGGATCAGTGGTCTGGGAGCAACCGCCTCGTCACTGTAATGGTTCAATTCCCTGCAGGCCGCCATATAAATACCAGAGGTTCATTCAAACTTACAGAGTGAAACCAACGCAAAACCTTTGACGGAGTTCTTTCGCAAAACCACGTTCCAAAACTCTTACGACTTAATCAAATGGCGTGTTGCGCGTAATCGGCTACTTGAGTCTGATCGCGTCATTAAAGCACTGCACAGGCATCGACCACTAGTTCCAAATACACGCGGCGCTCACTTCTGAACTGTGACATAGTAAGCAGCATCTTCGGCATGCGCAGTCCTTCGATAACGATGCGGTTTAACGACCACGCGTTCAACGGCTCGATTTTGTGCGGCATGAACGGCATTTATCGTTAATCGCTTTTCCCATCGCGGCAAATATAACTTATGGCGAGAGCAATCTGGAGTACTGGGCAGCACTAGAGGTCATTCGGAACCGACGACTTTCACTACTCGGTGTGAAATGCACCTGCAATACATCTGGCCGAAAAGCGTGTTTCAAAAGTTTGTAACTTCGCCAATACGCAAGTATCCACCCGTTGTATGCAGCACACCAAACTAATAACAACCACTGTGTGTTTTAAGAATTAACACAAGCCTCCAGGATTTGAAAGGAAAACCTGGCTGGTGCTCCAACCGGATTATTCTTTGCACATGTTCTCAATAACAACTTCACGCTGTAAAGAACGCGAAAGTGTTGGGTTTAATTCAGCCAACCGAAGTTACCGGTAAGCAAGCTTAAACTTACGCAAGCCTAATCAGATTACTACCGCAAGCTGCACCGCACGTAAGCCTTTAACGATAGCACCATTAACAATAAATCAGGGTGGCAACAGCAGTTCTGGATTCCGTTGAAAAAAATAACAAATAAGAAACACCAGACCGGCTTCGCAACAAGGATTTCTATTCCTTATGAAAGCTGCCCCGTCTTGAACAAAGGCAGTCAACCTTGCCAAAGCAAGTATTTGAAATCATCTCAGGCATCGAAGAAATGCAAATCCTAACAACTGGGTACGTCGAACCACCATACAAAATCCTGTTGCTCCTCTTTCGCAAGAACATGTTATAATTGGTATTTCGATCAACTAATGTGATAACCAAGTTTAGTTCTGTAACAATACATGAACACTCCACGCAACTTGCAGATATAAGTGGAGGTGTTGCCTAAATGGTGGATTGGTCAACTTGAGCCAAAGCAGCTGGTTCGATTCAACAGTAACAACAAGCAAAAAACAATGTGGCTGATCTACGGGGAATTTGGTATAACAGGAAGCAACACACAGGTTTCATCTGCGTTATGGAGAGGGAAAGTCACCACACAACAGCCGATCTTGGTATAGACATACCAGGCAAAGAAGTGCGCTTTTACCTATAGCAAGCAGAAAGTAATGGTAGAAGATCGGACCTTGCAGTCAAATCGTAGAGGATTAGACCTTCGGTTGAGAAAGGAGCTGCGCCAGTGCTTCACACAAACGCGTATACGAATTCATCAGAAAAGGATATCTTTCTTCGCAGGCTTTGTTACCCAAGCTTGGCTGAAGTAATGATGCTGGATCAGTACCACAAAACGACAAAATTTTGTTGGCTTCGAATTGCCATGCTACGCTAAAGCATAAACGAATGTTGTTCTCTGTGTTACCCAAGAACTTTATGGTAAGCTTTTGCTTTTCCAGGTTATTTTTTGGAAAGATGGGTAGTTCGAAAATAACAGCTTTGTAAACCACTTTATGTCGTCGTGAAGTAACCGGTTCTTGCGCAGGCCGCAAAAAGTAGTGATTCGCGCTGAATGGTTACGCTGACCCAAGATTTCATTTCTGCCATTGAGGTGAAAGACCTCACGATGTTTGTCAGGCCCAGGTCACAACGAATCTGACTCAAGCAGAGCGACCAAGACCCAGTGTTGAATGCTTGCGGTTGAGCTTAGATCTGGACTTGCTGTTTAGTAGGGAAATAATCACACATGGAATAACTTTCACCAACTAAGCTATCGGTTCTGCCTAAGGCCAGGCCAGCGCCGACACGGAGCAGCTATTTGATGGCGCTAAGCTGTGAACTTCAGTTTTGATGCCAGACCGCCGGTTGCAAGCAGCCTCAGCAAATGCAATAAATCGTCGAACGCTGATCATCCAAAAACGTAAATCTACACACAACTTGTTTGGTGTTAAGTATGGAGGGTGAACTAGATGAAATCTATCAGTGTTCGTTCAGCATCTCCTTTCTTCGTCTGTAGCAGCCAGGTACGATAACAAACCGGTCAAACAAGAGTGTGCAAAAAATCCCCGATTACGAGAACCGTTCTCTTTAACAGCAGGCACTGTCTTCTCGCGGACTAACGTACGCTGAAACACGCTGCCTTGCATTTGTCTTGAAATCAAAAAGCGAGTTAACGGTTAAGTTGTTAAAAGCGGTTTACCGCCAGACGCGACAAGATTTTTACATCTTTTTACAAGATGTTTTACCGGGCTAACAGAACCAATATGCAGGCCACGCCCTACTTGCATCAGCCTGTTGCCCACGCATATGCGTGTCAGTCAAGCGTGCGATCAAGTAGATCGCGTATTCGAAATTGAAAAAAGCGAAATTAAGCTCACATCGGCACCGGTACCTGACGAAACACAAGCGAGATCGAATATCAGCAGTGGAGCAGTCGCGCCACTCTCTAGTGCTGGTTAGTAGCAGAATGGGTGGCTGGCGCACCGCCGAGCGAGATGGCGGATACAGCCCGGCGATAGCGAACAACGTCGGAACGGATGATTTGCTTCCAGCCGAATTAGGTCACGGACCAACAACAAACAATTCGGAAAGACTGAAGCGAACGTCACCGGGCACTGCACTCCCCGAGGACGCTCTTGATGGTGGAGATTTGTCCGAGAGCAAATGGCAGTATCGGAAATGGACCCTATTACTTTCTAAATGACTGCTCGAACGGCCGTTTGAATTCGACGCTTTTGTGCACACAATCGTTGTGTGTCGGGATAACGTTCGAGAGCTGCGCGGACTGGTTTGTGTTAATACCACGAAGTCGTCTGGTTTGAAGGACGAGGCAAAGAACACATAAAAGAGGAAATAGTGCTTTGATGCATCGACAGCAACTAAAAAAAATGGGCGAACGCAGTGGTATAGCGGGTATTTTTGAAAGTGACTTCAACAACATTGCACTGCGCCAACATCATTCGTGACTGGGTATGCGTAGAGACGATTGGAAAGAACTTACTTTTCCAAGAACTTTTTTTTCACATTTTAACCAAATAAAAGCGACACTTGTCACAACGAACACTGCCATCGCGACGGGCAACATGCGGCAGCACAGACAGCAGCTCTGTCGCACGCAGCCACGAAAGCTTGATCCACTGGTGTAAGCACTGCAAATTACAACGCGTTGTTTGCACACAATGTGCGGCCTTTAAAATGTTGCTAATGATTGGGTGTGTATTGTAAAGTTTCTGTCGATAACCGACTCGACATTTCCAACGTTCCTGTGCTAACCAGAGAAATGAGTCAGCGCACGTATCCGGATGGAGAGATTAAACACTAATGCATCAGCACGAACATTTTAATGAGTGGAAACCTCATTCTTTTTAACGGGTCAAAGAGAATGTCGTCACCAGCAATGTTTGCGCGACCAGACCACTTTAAAAAAACAATTCGCGGGAACTGTAACAGCAAAACTGCGTCGCATTTGTTAGCAAGAGGCAAAACGTAAATGAAGAAATGCACTCTTCAGCGGGCGCAAGCCCGTATCAGTTGCGGATTTTCGAGGAGTAAAAAAGCATAAGTGGAAGATAGATTTTGAGCAAAATGGTGACATTTTTTCTGTTGATGTGTGCGAGTTTCGTAGTGAAAACTACAGTGAGTGGATTAGGGCCAAGGGCACATGGATATACTCCTGGCAGCACAGAGCTAAGTCTGCATGCGCTGCATATAAAACCGGCAGGCGTGATTACTCCGTAAGTAGGGCAGTGATTTAATACATCACGGAAAAAGGCAAACAGACACTGCGGTCAGTCAGCCTTTACTATGAGCTTTACAACCGTGTGCCGGCATCCAGTGATACATGTTCATATACACGGGCCTGGCATCCTTCTGCACACAATGACGCAGTTGGGCAAATAAAAGCATTTAGCACGGGGGTGTTAAACAGAACGATGTAACATAAAAACCACGCACGAGCGACAGCGTGATGTCAAAGGAAACTAAAGCGGGTGAGGTGGTTGTTTCTCGGTTAATTCAACAGCGTGCGTCGGGTTTCGGGATAGGAGGCTCCTGTAGAACTCGACGTCAAGGTGATACCGCTGAACACAATCACGCGGTCTTACCTGGGCTCTTAGTTTGCTGTCTCTGGTTCGCTGCGCCAACGCCATATTGACACTGGTGACGGTCCAATCAAACAGGCTCTGATACAGAGCTTTGGCCATCGCGTCTCTCGTAGCGTTCGCCTTGACGATAAAACGTAGTCGTGAACTTACGGAAATAGCGGTGGTAAACGGTGCCAGTGCTTGAAAACTGTGGAACTGATTTATTTCAGAAACACNGGGCGAATTTTAGTAATAAAAAACACAACCTTCAGACACGAAAGCGAGCTGAAGTCCGTCCAATTAAACTGTACTGCTTATTACGCGACAGGGACTAAACACGAATTACAAACACGCTTATAGTGCGAACAACAATCGCCTTGAAAATCGTAAATTGCAATCCTGGGCATTTCGAGAGATAATGTAAAAAGGTGCAGCGTTAGGGTTTTGCCCTGCCAAAACAAAAAATTAAGACGTAGGTCCGTCTTTGGAGTAAATGTACCATATTATGCACTTTTTGCACATAACGGGTGGAGCCAGTCAGAACAAGTATTTCACCAGTGGAAACTGGAAATGCAAAACGAAAACATGGCAAGGCTTCGACGCCACGTACTAGCTAGTTTCTTTCATAGGTGTGGGGAGTGCAAGGGTCTCAGTCAAAGCTTCTAGTCACTACGTAACGAAACGTTGAAAACGATCAAAAGCTTTTGCAAATCGGCACAGCAATCACGACATACGTGAAATACATTAGTAAAACGTTTTGAAACGAAAACGCTTCAAATGCGACGCAAAATTACCAACGCCCGCGCGCCACGCGCTTTTAAAGTTGAACTTTTAAACCCATAATGTCGAGCACCATAAAACCTGTCAACACCAACCTGCAGAAAGGCTGTCTCCTGCATTTTCGCAACCGGTAGTGCAAAGACAAACATTTACATAAAGCGACCAGCCCACAAGATCTCCGTGGCAAACAAGCGTGACGTCACACAGCGCACGACAGAGTGTGCGCTCACACCAGTAGACGAGTGACAACTTTAGACCTTTTAACGTCACCATAAAACTAGCAAACAGCATCAGGATGCTGTGTTGCCTCGTCAGCCAACAACTTCAATCTACTTCTTAAGTTTACCACAACTCGGGTAGTTGGAAGTGGTAAGGTAAAATCTCATGAGCATTCGACATTAAATTTAAGAAATTACAGTTTTCAGAACTTTTTATGAATTCAAAACCCACTGTTCTCAACAGCATATCGAACTTCTTCCGATACAACAACTTGTTGTTGAATAAGGGCCTATAGAATAGTTATTACTTTTGTGCAGATTGTACCGTTTCACCCACTGCACATTCTTCATTGCTTTACTTAACTTGGCGGTTTTTGGTTATAATTGCTGGGATTCGCGGTTCAATACCGCAACTGTTTATCCACGCAACGTGCAGTTGGTTCAGGGCGCTTTGTTTTTGTGTGTTTTACAACAGACAACTCTGCAAGATCGTCCTTAGGTGGCCAACACTGCCCATCAGCTCACGTTAAGCAACGCTTGCCGCCCAACCGACAATTGCCACTTGGTGCAGAGTTGAACTGTATGAAAAAATGCCCTTATCTGGAGTGCGCCTGAAAATTTCTCCTCTTCTGAAAAAACATGTCACAAAAATCTGTTTCCATTTTGTAAAATGAGAAAAAATGCAGATAGCAGAACAACTTTTTTCAACCTTGTTTTAATTATTCAGCTGTATTACAGGACAACCACAAACTAGAAAGTAAACCATACAAATTTCGGTTGGTTCATCTGTTAACGTATGGTGCCTCTTCGGTATCATCACATGTCTTCGAATGCCGAAGGCGTTTCTTGGGTCTTGTTATAAAACCCTCCTACTGTGGTTGACTACTGCTATCTTCTGTTAAAGTAAGCTCACGGAAAACCGAGAACCGGGAGTGAACGAAGTGAAAATTAGATCAATTGCTGTACGAGTAACTGCTCGGATAAAAAATTGTCTGCTTTGCTTCCAAACCCTACTATACACAAAGGTTGACAGACAAAAGCAATGTGGGCCCTCGCCATGCCACATGAGCTCCTAAGGCCAACCCCTTTGTTTTCCTTTTGTTGTGTCACAAAGCATATTCCCATAGCTGTGAAACACGAGGTCAATTAAGGTCTTATTAGCTAGGGGAATTCCCAAACAAACTTTGTGAGCCAGTATCGCAGTCATATTTGCGACTTTGACAATCAAGACCCTGAAGGAAGCCAAACCCAGACTTACGACTTTGTTAGGGAGCTGCACTACACAACTTTTAACACAAGTCGATTGACACGTTTTGTTTTATAGCAGAACGATGTCTGTTGCACAAAATTTTAGAGGTTTTGTTGAAAGACTGCTTAGGGCCGCACAAAGGGTGCTTGGGAGCCGTATGTGGCTCTCACAAGAATGGTTGAGAACCACGGATCAAGACCAAAGGAACTGCAGATACAGCGGAATTGGTCGGGTTTATACATCCGCGAGTATGGCTACATCTAAAGTTGTGATCTCGCCAAAACATCACTGCAGCAAATGCTATCGCAGATACTGGAAGCTGAGCTTAAACCTACAGCAACCGTATCTACGGAAAAGATGTAACTTGAAAATAATTAGCCTGGTAAACGTTTTGCGAATACGCTGAAAATTACTGCACAAGGAAACATATATCAAATGTAGCCTAAGGTTTCAAACAAGTCACAACATGAAATACAAAATACAATTCGTATTTTAAATAAGGAAGAAAAAGTATGCCAGCGTGACTGAATAATTTCTTTCAACAAAAAGAGAGTAACACATTAGTTGCTCCGTCTGATCTGCGACAAAATGTAACTTTGTTTGTTTTTTCCGCGTCGGGAAGCTGGTGTGTGTCAAAACTGTGGAGCCGGAACCCAGATTTCTGGCTTCAGCTCCAGGCATCTACCTTTTTTTGGCTCCACCTTCAAAACCGCTTGTGCTCCGGTTCCGCAGCCCTGGACTGTGTGTGTCAGAACTCTACTGAAACCGTTTACTCACGACACACTTCACCAAGTCCGTACCTCGTTTAATTTTAAGTCTAGAACGAAGCGTTCTCCGGCACCAGCTTTAGCTTTCCTTGTCAAAAGACACTTTCGTACGATGGAAGCATCCAGTCCCAGAAGTGCGCTTACACTATGCAGATAGGTTTCGTCCTCAATTTCCAACGATTCCTCACGACCTTTTTTCTAAAATAAAACAATGGAGTAAGGTTGGTCGTAAATTCAAATGCAACATCCGGGCTGGTGGAAAGCGCCAAAACCCGTTCGCACAGTAAACCTGTTTTTGTTCGGTCATAGACCGAATTTTGTTAGAAATGACCAAAAAAGTGTTTGAAAATGCGGACTAATGAATGCTGTTAGCAAGTTTTATAAAAATTGTGAGACAAATGACCGAAATGTCTCAGCAAAAAAAACGAACAGGAAACGCCTGTACGTCTTGAAGAACCGCCCGATTTATTTCAACGCGAAAACAACAGCATACTTAGCGGCTGCTGAATCGTACCCAACTGAAACCAAGACCTCAACCTCAGCAGAACGGTGTTGTTTACTTGTATGCGGTTGGGAAAACGTTTTTGCCCAAAAATAGTTTCTTTGGCATACCCTACTGCGATAACACACTATTTCTGCAAAAGAATGAAGTGATTAGTACCAACTACACTGAAATGTTTTTGTAAGTCTAATCCAGTACAGCAGTTTTTACAAGATTAATGTTTGGCTGCAAGACCTGTACAGCTGTCAATTTACGTCCTGAACAAGCAACTTCATTTCGGGGCAATTATGTGTCTGTCCATACAGATAATTTTCGGACAAATTTTCCAACTTACCCTGCGTACTATTGATAGTACCAGAATAGTTGCACCGTAATGCGAAGATACAGTAGCATAGCAGCACGATTGCACACGCCGTACCGTTAATTCTCGTCAAGCGAGGTGGGGCCAAGACGGAAAGCTAAAAGCACAGACACAGCACGTAGACAAAACACACTCAGCTATTCGGTCAAAAGCACGTAAAGCGATAGAAAATGTGTAACAAGAAATAAATTATAAGCAGATGTGGATGAAGTTCCCGTGGTTGGACTTACAACTTTAAATGTGATGTTTCCAAGTAACAAAATCGCGGATATTAACTTGAAAATATTCTTTTGAGCGCCAGCAAAAAATCCTACAACCTCCATTGCTTGTCTTAGTCTTTCCAATTCAGCCCGGGCTTCACTTTTGCCCATCATGTTAGTCTGCAAACATTGTAAAATAAAATAAAAAGTAACAACACGTTAAAAAATTTGAAAACCAACCCACTTCACGACTACAACAGCTGTTCCATAAGTTTGTTACAAACAGCGCTTGGCGACTGCGGTTTCGTTAGGCTATGCAGACAAAGTAAGCTTGTCAAAAAATGTTTAACTTTTCACAAAATTGCCCTTGCATAGCAAATTAAAACTGAGCGCTTCAGGCAACATCAACAAATAAAAAAAGTATTTTTGCAAAAAACTAAATAGGTCGGACACTCGCGATCGTTTCAATACTTTATATCATATTTCCAGCCTCAAGTCTAACTTGAGCTGAATGTTGCATTCTAAGCGGAGTGCTTTGTAAAAATGCTAGTGGCAAAGTTCCTGTATTTTCCTACTGCACTGGTATGCAAGACCGTAGACCGCGCGTGGCAATTTCAAGTTATGACCAATTCACATCTTGTACGTAATGCTGCACAATTTACAGAAAAAATTCACATGCAATTTCCAAATGTTAAGAAAAACATATGTGTACATACTACATCCAATACGGCCAGTAATACGCTACGGCGGTCGCCATTGATAAAACACAGAAAGCTGGTACGGTAATCGGCAGTCGTTCATATTATACTGCACATCAAAAGCTTATTCCAAACACACTGGAGAACAGTGAAGCAAGTCGCTGTGTTGACGAAAAGAGCATCAAGCAGAATCGACCAAGGTCCATAAAAGACATTCCTGGCTATTTAACGTTAGCTTGCTTTAAAAATCAATAAGATTCGCTGGGTTTAATTAGATTAGGAAAGATTGCGGGCCTCTTTGCTACACTACACCACACGTTTCGCTAAACTCTTTCAGCACCGCACAGCAGTAAAAAAAAGTACGTTCACAGTGGGCCGTGACATAGACAAAACAAGTGTGAGTAGTCGTCTTAAACAATAACAAAAAAGTTGGAGAGAGAGCATTACATGGGTAGAACGTGCCATTAATACAACTTCGGCAAGTTCAAAACGCTTCAAGCAAGACTTTTGACATATCAGTGCTGATGCGCACGATTGCTACAACTTGGTAACTAGTCAGCTAGTCATTACGCAAAAATACTTGGCCATAAAAACGTACAAAATTCAAACACCTGCACATAGTTGTAGACACTGTTACAGTCAAGGTGCAACTCAGAAAGCTCTGCATCAGTTGCTCCACACAGCAAGTAATAAAAAATGTGGAAGTTTCTGCAGCAAAAACAAAATGATTATATGCAGTAATGTTGAACTATACCAAATAAATATAACACAATCGTAATACTTTCAACATAAACATATGGCAAAAAACAAGATTAATCATATGTAAAAATTTCTTGCACAGCAACACCACATAAATTTTGTTACTGTTACTGTATTATTGCAGGGAACGACATGTGTGAAGTATTTGGGCATGATAATAGACACGTTGGATTGGTCATCACATGTTCAATTAATTAAAAGTAAACTTCTCTATGACTGTAACATGTTTTTTAAAATTTGTAAATTTGTTCCCAGGGACGTTTTGAGATTATTATACTTCTGCTTCGTTCATTGCCACTTACGATGTTGTGCTATTTCGTGGGGTACAGCCAATAACTCTGTTCTGCAACCATTCTCAGTGTTACAAAACAACCTATTACGGATAATGACTTGTAGCAAATATAGATGTCACATAACTTCTTTGTGCAAGAACTTAAAAATATTGAAACTGAATAGCATTTACCAATTTGATTTAGCAAAATTTATGCACAAATTTCACCATGGAAAATTACCGGAAATATATAAGGAATATTTTCAGGAGACTTCTTCTGTTCATTCTTATCAAACCAGATTTGCTAATATGGAAAATTACTTTATTCACTGAGTTTCATGCAATTCCGGTAAAAAATCAATTTCGTATAGGGGAGCTTCTCTTTGGAATAAGGTGGAACAAAATTTAAAGGCTGTGCTCTTAAGCACTTTTTGCAATCAATTACAGCAGTTAAGTATTAAGTAAGCAAAATAAATTTCATTTTTATTGGCTCCTCTTACATTTCATGAGGTATTACTTTCATTTTTTGTGTTTTGTTTCTTCGTAATTCTTTTTCTGTTTTGGAATGTGTGAGTTTCAGTTACATTACTATTTACATGTTGGTCAAGTAAAACATATTCATAGGACATCTTGACCAGATAACCTTAGGGTTTGTCAATGTCCAAGGTTTGGAAAAAAAGATATATAAATAACATAATGCACTATACACAGTAAAGACTTTGGGTCTATTGTTTGTGTTTTGTTGTCAACTGCAGTGCTTGCTATGTATTATTTTCATTTTCTTCGTCTTTCTGTGAACATGTGAACTTTACTCACCATCGCTAAATACATCTCTCCACACAATCAAAAAATGCAAGTCATGGGTGTATACAACATTTGAAACACATTTTACAATGGTTATGGCAGTTTAATCTTGCATGAAATGCCACTAATGCTATATTACAAACACCACCTAATGGTGGTCTGGACCATTTCATATTGCAGTGCAAACTTTTATTAGTTTACCTAGATCAGTACTAATAGTATAGCCACAACTGAAAACAAAGGTAAGGTTTAAATTACTGCTAATGCTTAAATTTGTAATCAGCCACGTTATGTTGGCTTGACATTCACAAAAGTGTTAGAAATGGAAACAACTTTCCAACAAAACACAGCAGTTACAATAACTACAAATGATCGTTTTTGTACGCCGATCCAGCTACTCAGTAAAAGTAATTAAAACCAACTATTTTTTCATAGATGCATGGCAAATTTGCTTAACAAAATTTACTATTCCATACCAACAACTTTGTTAGTCTGAAACAAGCTTTGTTTTAAAAGCTCTACAGAAACTGTTTCTCGAAGTCCCATGGCAAAATCAAAATAATTATATGTATAATGAAGAATAGCAAACAAAAAAAAGTAACAGTAGAAAAACATACCCCATGAAATACACGACAGAGTTATTGGAATGAGAAAGACTTGTTAAATGGGACACATCAGTCAAAAACAGGTCGTTTACCATAACTTCACTATATGTAGTATTATATTGCTTCACATTTCAACACCGCACACCAATCCAGATAAGATACAAAAACAGTTATTAACTTATGTCATCAGGCATACAGAACTATGGCAGGATGTATGATTCTTTTCAGTCAATTGAACCAGATGACAACCATCATGCCAACAAATGATATCATATCATCCGGATTGCATCACAAATGCTTCAGTAATGCAGCACACTTGAAACTGTTTCATGAAATACACCAGTAAAAGTCAAAATGTTTTCTCAATTTATGGTGAAGCATTTATTGCTGTACATCAGTAAATATTATGAAATGAAAACTAACCTTGTGGATGATGTAATAGCATTAGATTACCCAAATTCTGTTTCAGCTAGAAATCAGGGTTTATTTCCAATTTCTCTTCCATTCAGAAAACTGTTCTTAACGTTACTACTTTTCAGATTTTTCTTGTTATGAAATAATTTTAGTAATATAAATGATAATGAACAGGTTAGTTTGTACAACCCAGAAAAGATTAATCTTGAGAAACAAATTGGTGAAGCTTTACAATAAATAAAGAATAACACAGAAATTAATGTACCATGTATACAATGCCTTGCGCTCAAAAATATTAATCTGAAAATACATATTTCTACATGTTAACAACTATTGCTGCTTAAGCTTTGGGTGTTTCAGCGCACAGTCGCACGTAAACCACAGGTATAACAAGGCATTAAGGAAATTCTAGGTCTGGTTAAAATTCTGGCTATACTTTTGTTTCTGGCCAATTCTGGTTTCAAGCAGAAATGAAAATTTTCATTCTGGTACATCCCTTACTAACATGGGTATTTTGCAAATTGTACTGAGACTACACCAAGAAACATGCTATCCTGTAGCAGTCAATTTATGTTGTGTAGCAGTTTTCATATACTGTCTGTTATAAAAGCAATCTGAAAGGAAAAGATAAAATATGTAACACTTTGGGGTAAACCACAAATTAAATGTACAACAGTCAGACCTTGTTTATCTGAACTCTGAAAAACTGGAATCTCCGCTAATCAACAAAAGACTGGTAGGAACGGATTTCTTCCAATGCAATTCACCCCTTCAAACTAAAAACCTTGATGTCTGACTCTGATATTGAATTTTAGGAACAGATATGTCAAATCACTGGGAAAAACGCTAAACCAGATTATGTCAACTGTTATTTAGTTGTTTATTAAATCATAATGGAAGTGTGAAAGTCAATTTTCTACCCATAATGAATGTAAATGTGGCAGAACTGGCAGGACGCAGCTAGGTCTCTTGTACAGTTATTTTTCACGTTTAATCTCATTCTAAATGCATACTATCTTAGATATATCGATCAGATTTGCTAATGAACACAAAAACTATGAGTGTTTCATTCAGTCATGTTCCACATGCAGTCTACATATTTTCTTAAGTTGACAATTTGTCTAAGTCTACAGTTTTCCTCTGTTCCCCTTTGAGCACTGCATAGGCAAGTTCTACTGCACATCATCACCTTTGTTTGCATTTGCTCTGGAAAGACTTTCACTCTTTCCACTTATGATTCCAATTATACCTTGCTAAACCGACATTATTTGACGAAACAAAGTAGTCCAGATAAACGAGGTCCGACTGTGTATCTGACTGCATAAATCTTGACAATACATCACGTGATCAAGATCAAAACACCAATGATAAAGCAACAACCAACCCAAAAAGCAACAACCAACTAACCTTTCACTGGGGCCTTGATGAACCAGTCTTGACTTTTCAAGAAGGTAAGTTTGAATGTCAGCTCTGTACGCAATCAACCAACAATTTATGAATTTTGACACCACAAACTGGCAAAATCACACAAAGATACAGTTACTTTGCAACAAGTTCAAAAATATGCCAGTGACAACCATCAGTGGTTCATAATCTTATTTGCAGCAACTAAAAGCTGTTGCAATGACACATTTGGTTCTAATTTGACAATATTTAGCTGCTTCAAGTATTTCCATAACACACCATTACATGCAAAAGACCATCTGGGAAAGTTACGAAAAGCATTGCGTTTACAACTTCGTCCTACATAATGATTAAATCATTGTGGTTCAAAATAAATTATTCTACTTCTTCAGCAAACCTTCACAAGTTTGATATACAACCATGGACATCAAAATCAGGATGAACGATATGCAAGCACAGCTATAGCTACAGGATAGGCAATAATATAATGCTGAAACACAACGAAAGCTAAGCTACGTACAAAAAGCAATGTAATATATGACAACTGTGTAATATTATACAGAACTAGTTTGCAAAACTAATCTGTTACCTGTACATTCATAGCTCTGAAATAAGGTATTTTTTTATATAGTTGACTCAACACTAAAACAGTTAAAACCACTTCTTTGGATCACACTTACCCTGACAGAAGGCCACTTTCATAAAAATAGATGCGTAGAAATTTTCCAAACCTGCTACTGTTGTTGTTGTGTTCGGTCTGGGCATTTCCAAGAGCCTGAATCAAGTGTATAAATTAAACAATAACATTAAATGCCAATGGCAATTCCACTGACTCAAAATTTTGGCAGCTAACTTCATAGAATGCAGCATGTCCTGAAAGCTACTGTTAAAAAATATATTTTAATTATGAAAATACCAAAACAGGATTGCCAAAAACCATGAAAAGTGATGCAAAACTATTCCATGAGGGAAGCTAATTGTCCTGTGCTGTTTTTTCATGCTCTTAACAAAATTGTTATGTGCTTTCTCATTTTCACCATTTGAAAATATAACTATAAAAAAGAGTTAGTGGCAAAACACTGGACACATAGATAACATTGTTGCAATTGTAAAAAATTGAGATTTGGGTTTCACCAATATATCAGCCTCAGTAGGTGTTGACAAAATGCTTTTACATTCCTCACACATCCAGATAACTTGTGCAAGAAAGCACACCGAACCAAGTCAAGACAGTTATCTTGCAGCAACGCTAGCAGGTACACTTTCATAAACAAGCAGACAAGATGAATGATGAATCAGCCGTTGGCTGTCACAGCTGAACCAAAAGCATCATCATTAATCCGATTAACACTTTTAGAGCCGCCTGGTTTCGGCGGTTTTCGCAAAAAAAAACAGCAGTTTTTGGTTGCCTTACCAACACCCTAGCTCCTCCGCCTATTGCGCTAGAGAGCTCAAACGGATCGGCCAGTCTAGTAGATTGCACTCGAAAAAAAATTTTTTGCTTAGGGGTTCGTTTTTTTTTGTGAGTGACATCATAAGTGGAGGACTTTTTGGCCACCTTGGCCCACTTTGTCTGGCCCTGGGCACCGACCATTAGGTGGTAGTATTTCGCTAAAGTTTTTACTGGAAACTAGGCTACAATCCGAGTCTTTTGATACTTTGGATGACCTGCTGGGGTTTCGGGTTCAAAAGTT
>JGI24158J21664_10002615_pt1 | contig 22046 bp, 12 predicted proteins | sample Ectturendosymbi3_FD_21664 | JGI IMG/M metagenome (IMG submission 21664)
CCCCCCCGAAACAAACTTGCCAAGTTTTTTACTGGTGCTTTATATCAATTTACAACTGTTAGAAAATAAATGAATGAACAGTCGGACTCAAGACGACGTCAGGTAATGATGACGTCATTGACTGGCTCATCCCGAACAAAATTATTGGCTGCTCTACTGATCAGCAGTGTCACTGTCTCGCTGCATTACCTGTCAAGATGTGACAGAGACCAGGGTCACGTTGATACGTCCGTTACTACAGTAAGTATTCATGGCAATCTAAGGCCTTTGCAATTGCCGTATGATGCGCTGGTGTTGCAATTACTGTTGTTGCGATGTGCTTGACGTGATCGTATCAAATCGAACAAAGTGCTGTTGTCCAGTGTCCACTAGACAGAACAGTTAATAGGTGTAACTATTGTAAAACTCCCGTCGCAAAACTTCAGTCAAGCAGTACGATTCAAGTTGCTTTTGCGTAATATTTCTTTAGGAAGATTTTTTCTAAACGGTGTACGTTTTGATCTGCGAGAGAGTGTAGACATATCTTTCCTCACGACATACGTGAATGGACGATTTGTGCAGTGAAGACGGTCAGAGAGCCTATGACCAAAAGGGTTTGTTGTGCAGTGTCAAGGTAGCAAAAAGGTCGCTTTTTTGTGATGCAACTTTCTGTTTCAAAAAATTAGCCAATTACGAACCGCCGTACATTGTCACCCACAATTATCTCTGAAGTGTAAGTGGCCAAATCGTATCAGTCAGGGACGCGGGAACAGCGGTAGCGCAAGGGGGAAGTAAAGAAGTTGAGGGTAGTGGAAAATTATGAAAAACAACAGAAAACCGTTGATACTTGGTTCTGTTACGCAACAATGTTGACGTCAAGCATAATAAAAGAAACCATAGAAATTTTTTTTTCAATTCGATCTTGAAAGTATCTATGATGCTGTTATGAAAAAGACACCTCCACCCCGACACCCACTTTTCAAAGGTCAGGGGGCAATGCCCCCACTCTCCGGCGTCCCTGCTTACCGCTATCAACAGTCATTGTCTCGCTGCATTACCTGCCAAGATATCTACGTTCAACAGTCACAGGTGGCAAAACGCCTACTATTGCAACTTGAAGTGAACATTAGAAGATTCGTTGCCATGTTATTGTTACACAATAAATACCAACAGTAGAACAATCCGCTCGCAACTTTGCAGCCTGCCTCCGCAGACGAAGAAGTGGACATGAGTGAACTGCAAGCTCATCACTACTTGACACCAGAACGGTGAACCTGGCCCTTGTGTAGTGGTGAGTGTCATAGCAGTAAATATACTGTCACAGTAAGAAATAAATTAATTAATGGGAATTGAGCTGCTGACAACAGGTTTTCTATAAAACGTTGGTTCTTAGTCCCATTTCCATGGGAAAATGCCCGTTTCCCCCTCCCTGCGAACGCTCATGGGTTTGACATGCCACGAGTTCAAAACTGTTTGCTTGAGTTTAGTGTAAAAGCGCACTATGATAGTAATTTTGTTCGCATTTACATGTTCAGCAACAATGGTGATTAAAATATTAACATAAATTATGGAAACACTTTCTGAATCACTCTTACGTTTTTGACCGGTGCTTCTGCAAAGTGGAAACGAGGGCATGTGAAACGCTACGCACTTGCTCTAAGCGTTTCGGAGGCCTCGCGGTCACGACTTTGCCCGGGGCCTCGCGTTCATTTAATCCGGCCCTGCTTGTGCTGACTCCTATCGTGATTTCTTTCTCAGCATTACTTCGCCCCGCCTTTCCTTCCACCTCCGGCGTGTTGCTCCATTCACGCAAGTCGAAAAAACTCTTCAACCTGCCTCGTTTCCGAGACAGATCCAAAGTTATGCAGGTATTCATCTGCCAACTACTGTAAAGTGATGATGCAACTCTCGTTGCCCACTACACTTCAGACGCCCAATACATCTGTGATTTATACCCAATCGCCTGTGCTGAATTGAGATTGAAGATCAGTGAAGGGCTGCTGTGTCAACTCGTGTTTCAAGTGGTTTGGTGGTTTGGAAGGATAGCGACCGATCGGCAAACTGAGGTGATGATCCCCGTATGCATTAAGGGAGACATGAAAGAATTAATGCATTAGCTACCAAGACATTTTTCTCCAGGGCCTCACTGGAAAATTGTCTGGTGAGTGCCTTGAATAAAATTGCCGCAATATAATTGAACCAAAGTTGAATGATGCGCAGTACGGTTTTCGTTCTCGCTTCAGCGCTAAAGACGAGGTCCTTACTCTCCAGAAAATTTTCCAGAAATCTTCGGAGTATGCCAAAAGTTGTTAGATTGGACAAAGCATTCGACCTGGTCACTGGAGAAAAGCTTTAGGGTAGTGTCGCCGAAGTACGGTGTTGACGGCCGCCAGGTCACTGGTCGCAAGTCATTGTATTTCTGCTTAGAATTTGTGTCCGTGTCTGTAAAGTTAAATCACAAGCCTTACCCGTGGGTATTAGAGTTAGACAAGGGTGCGTGCTGTTGCATGCTGTTACCAATCTTCTTCATTTTCTACACGGGCGGACAACATTTTTCACGCCATACGCCAAATTTACGAAAGCTTGTACCAATGCACCATGGCATCGGCTATTTCTTGAAACGATGTTGTTTCACATCATCGGTGATACTAGGTAATATTATCAAATGATGTTGAACATCCGGTAAAAGAAAAAATAGGCTTCACGTTTACTTACTTTTTAATGACACATCTGAATTTGTTTTTATTTCACTAGACTTTCAACGTTTGTAGTTAAATTTGTTACAGATAACAGCAGAGATGTCTTCAAACTTGAATCAGTAAGGCGCGACCTCGTGTTGCTTTCAATCAATATCATGGACGAAAATGCGTGTTCGCATGTGTAGGTCGTTCCAAAACGGCATATAACTCAGAGCAAATTTCCGAGTTCTTGGAATTTTTGTGAAACGGTGTGACTGTGAAATTCGTAAAGTCTGGAATGTTGAGTCACCTCTCCTCCGGATCGAGAGATCGCAACCATGTTGGTTCGACCAAGCGACCGGAATGCCCGAGCTAGATTGACGAGGCGAGTCTTTCCGGCTTCACTCACGAGAATGCGGTCCAGAGGTCGACCAAGGACCAGGTTGAGTAATTATATCTGAGACCTTGCTTAGCCCGTGTTGGTTCAGAGTTTGCTAAAAACCATTGAATATTCCGAGTCCCCCTAGGGCAGTGATTTCAACTTTTTTGATGAAGCTACCAACTTGCAACCCAATTTAACCAAACGACCCCCTTCAGAAAATTTCCAGTCAGGCATGTTAAATGCAGTTGTGTTTGCACAATAGAATATTACAATGACTGAAAAATAAAGTACGATGACACCAAGACTCATCTATGAAATTCATGCACATGGCAGCATCAGTGAGAGAGACCTGTGCCGGATACAAACCACTCCGCAGTACAACGCATTGAAAACTAGAATAACTCCCAAGTAAGCTACCGTATTCAGATATCTAATTTACAAACACAGCATATTCTTACGTCACAAAGTTATTCGTGCGTTGCCAAACGCAACAGAACAGCAGTGGTCATAATCACACTTAAAACAATTTTGAATGAAAAAGTAGGCTATCATTTTTGCCAGGTGATCCTATTACTTTGGCTCCGAGAAAATTGGTTCCATATATCCAATATAACATCTAGAAGTAATTATAAGTATTTTTTTCATAAGCTCTCGCGACTCCAAGAAAATGGAAAATGAACCCAGGGTTGAAAACCAGTGCTCTGGGTCCAGGGCCGGGGTCAACCTGATGCAACCGATGCAGCTGCATTGGACCTCCCGCCCCTGGCGCCACCTCGTCATGGTATTTGGGCAGGATGGTGTTTTGTCAGATACTCCTTGCGCTCGAGAATTGTAGAAATGCTTATAAATCTCATTGTTGGCATATAATGATCTCGTGTCTAATTATTGAACGTTAACAAACGTGCTCAATTCTCATGCAAAGGCGTTATGTGTGTGCTCCATCACATCCCACTCTTTATGGATAGAACTTGTTTGTTACTACTGCAGTAGACCCACAGCTATTGCAAACAAGGTGTGAAGTGATTCAACTCGCAATGAACAGGTCAGAAGAGTGTCTGTCGTTTTAACTTTGCAGGCATTTCTTACAACGTAACGTTCTTCACTTCTCGAAAGATACTTCTGTATTGGAAAGTTTTTGGTTGGTTGTGGGTCATCTGCATTTCAACAAAAGGTTGCATTTTTGCTTCATGGTAGATTTTAACACAGACTATATGTTTTAATATTTTGTCAATATAAAATTAACTCTTCCACATTGAAACAAACAACAAATAATGAGAGGTTGAACCCAAAGAAGCGAAAAACCTCAGGTGAACCAGAGCACAATTTTGTTAAGTGTTCGCACTTAAAATTGCCTCCTTTCCTTTGTCCAGAAAATTGTTCCGCGTTTTATTGTCGGTCGTGCAAGTACTTTTATCATTTGCCGCTCCACCAAGGTTTCATCATATTTTTCCTGTATTTTCGAGCGCAAATTGGTAGAAGAACCACTTCTTCGAAGTCGAGGTTCATAAATGGAAGGACACGTAAAGCTTAAGCTGCTCGGCAGCGTATCTCTGCAAGGCAAAAATTGTGGATGTCATGCAGCACACTCGTTCCTCTTTATCAATAGCCTATATTGGACGGCTTCATACTTCTTTTTCACCTATCAACCATGCGCATAATGTATTGCGTTTGATAAGTGTTTCTACATCTGTGACGTGGTTGTTGAAAAAACTTTGTACATTGCATTTCTAATTCATAAAGTACAATTTGCATTCCAAGCCCATGCATTAAAAATATCTCTAAAATTGGGCCTTTGGGGAACTCTGGGCGGATGCATGGGTTGCCCTCTTGTGAAGTCTGGTTCTCTTCGTATATTTTGTCATAAAGCGGATAGGAGCGTGCCCCCAGACAATACCTTATCCAAGAACATATCTGCGCTTGTGTTTACTGAAAGCGAGAAATGCAATCGGTTCATGACATGTCAGCGGTTTTCTCTAAGTCAGTTTCTCTTCGAACGAAAGAGCCGTTCAAGAAGTGTGATGTAACTGCATTGTAAGTTCAATTCGATTTGTCACTTCGGTTTGATTGACGTAACTTTGCACTTGCGCTCTCTGCTTGGATCTCCACTGCATAACCTCTTTCGGCTTAATTACGAGTGGTAGCGGTACGCTGTCTAATTTCCACCACAGCAGCATGATATTAGTCATAAACATGGACGTAGCTGGGGGACACATGAGCTATGCCTAGCCTAGACCGTTGAAAGGAAAAGAAATTGTTGTGTTATCACGTACATACAGATAAACTCCAATAATTTACCGTCTTTTGTGATATTCGTATGGTTATTTTGCTAAAATATCTTCCTGACGAAGGTCTTAGCCAGGTTAACTGAGCAAGATGATGTCATAACATCGCTACTGAGGGGTCCCGTACCTAGTTCTTGCGTTGGACCCCGCAACTTCTAGCGCCGGCCCTGCCTAGGGCTGCTACCTTCACGAGCTACTGAGGAAAAGTGGATGTGAAAATGACTGAGTGAATGAGCATACTTAGCAAAATGATAGGCATATTTCTTTTCATGAATTTTCCTGCTTTGTGATTTATCCTAATTTCCGTTGAAAAAACGTTTGGTACAACAGTTCTTTCAAAGCGGTCGCAGAAAATGTACAGTATGAATAGAATCTTATAGATCTAGAGCTATTTCAAGATCTACGATTACTTGTTGTGCTGGTGGGCCAAGGTCGTTTTGACCCCGGCAGAAGAAAGAGTTTTCGGCATCAACCTTTGTTGCGAGCTCCGTGGAGCGGAACTCACAGAGTTTTCAACGCGTATTCGTCAACCGACAACCTTACGTCTGCTCTGACACCCTGCAATTTCCTCGCATCAACAAAACTGCAGCTTCGTATGCCTGTGGAAAGAGAGATGATCGACACAAACTCTTGCTATGGCAAATTAAGCAAATTTCAACAGAGACTGATCGTCGAATACGGTTGCTGAAGCAGCTCGTTGTTTCGATGAGCAGAACGTGGGCTACACATGTAAGAGCCGAAAACGTCACTAACAGTTAATAGAAGGAGCGGTCAATTCATAGCAGGTTTTTGCACGCCGAGAAGAGAAAAACAAGTCGAAGAATCGCCGCTGTCAAAAAACTCTACTAATGGACGCAAGGGAATAACGAATCGTCCAACCCAGAAAAGCGGCGCTATACGTCAAATGCAGTCAAAGACGGTTAGAGAATGATTCAAAACTGCACTAAAAGTAGCAAAACCTTTTGATACTGGGAAAGGAACGCATTAAATTCGGCCACCGAGTTAAAACAGCGTGTTGCAGAGCCTCACCATTGTTCGAGTGTCAATTCGGTTCATAATCGCTGCGCGCCTTTAACCCCCACCTCGGCAATTGCAGAAAGCATGAGTATGCTTTTTTAAGCGAAACGAGGAGTGACACAAAAACAAGATACAGAATGGTTCGTAGCAATCTTGCAATTTGGTTGCCACGGTGCCAAGCTCATCGCCTTGCGCTTCTGTTAGAAAAGAAAGTCTGTTGTTATTCATAGCCAGCCAAGCAATGGTTTTCCATGCTTGTGCTACTAGAAAGACAGTCCTTTGGTGCGGCAGGCCTGTCTCGGCAAAAATGAATAGTCCATTTTACAGCCAAGCCGCAAAGGTTCATTCCATGCCAATTCCACTAGCACCGAAGAAGCGCTTCGCATCAATTGCTCAAAGCTGCTGTCAAGAAACATAGCATTGTGAGGTCGCGTGACGATGTCGCTCTTGCAGGTGCGGACGGAAACTGCTCGCGTACAGCCTTTGTCATCAGGGAAGGTTTGAATGAAGCTGTCGGCGAGCCGCTAACCTGTTGGAGCTGTCCACAGCTTTGCAGCTTTCTTATGCCATGTTGCGTGGTTTATTAGCAGGCAGCACCAAAGGGCACGCTGTTGCTGAAGGACGTCAAGAAATCGAGCTTTTCTTGGTTTCTTTTATGGTTGGCTTCAAGTGAGTAAGTTATTACATAAAATTACTTACTTGAAAACCCTTCCTTATTACTTGATTAAGTATTTTTTTCATTATTTGATATTTCAAATATTTTACTTTTAGAAAAGTTAAGGCTTTATAAATACGTCTGTTGTTGTAAACGCAATATTACATGTCATGCCTTATCACACATAAAAGAACCCATTGGGCGAATAGATTTGCCTGTGCAGAGCGCTTTGTGAGTCACAATTGATGATTGTCATCGCGATTACGTTTCAAAGCTAGAAGCTGATTTTCCTGATTTGCTTGAATTACTTAAGTAATCTGTTAGATTACTTATCACTCAGACAATAAATTTTGTTACTTGCACCCAGCCCTAGTCTCATTTGGAGCGCAATGCGCGCAGAGGGAAACCGAGCCGTATTTTGGAATTTTCCGCATTACCACTTCACGTATCAAACCTGTTGAGACGGCTGTTCGTATTGGCCGGCTTGACTTCGTGGGTTTTCGAGCGAAGCGGCTTCATTGTATGGCATGTTCGTTTTTTCCACAGTGGTAAGCCCGGTTCGGTGAACTCTTCTCGAACTCAGTGCCATCCGATACCCATCGTTGTGAGGCCATTTGATTGACCTCACGAACATCAGAAATGAAATCGGAAATTGCTTTCGTCCAAAACGCACAGCTGATCTTCAGACATTTTTTTACCCACAGCTTGTCCTTTGAAACAACTACGTGAACCATTGCCGCGACTCGCACCCTTCAAATCCTGTACAGTGGAGTCGGCCTTCAGCAGCGCCCCTGGCTGTCGGCGGTATAACATCGCCAGTCACAAAAATTACCGCGAGCACCGCGTTTGCCACAGATTCTGCTGAAGTGGTTCAGTCGCCAGCGTGCTGTTTTGCAATTTGATGGTTTGTCGAAGCACCGGGGAGCTTTTTACAAGGATAGCCTTTCGGTGTCCATGGTTGCAAGTTGCAGAGGCTACAGCTTATCTCATTGCAATGCGGTTCTTCAAACACGACGTGTTCTAGATCTCTTTCTTTGCGTCATCTACGCTGGATCGGCCGTGTGTGCAGAATGGACGACGGTGTAGTATTGTGAGATCTTGTAAAGCGTTATTGCTCACAGCGTCTCGCTGATTTATCCCGCATGTCACGTGTGTTGATTGATTTTGCGCGTGCTACTGATCATGTGCCTTGTGGCGTCCGCATTCTGTTCATTTGGCTAGATCGTACTTGTGGAAATGGCGGCTAGGTAGACGGTGCTTGTGACCTAGTGAGTCTGATACTTATCAGTGCTTCTTTTGTTTCAGTGTAGCAACGTTGTCAGTAGAATAAGCTTTACGAAAAGCTATGCTCTGATTGGTAGTATCACTGCAGACGGACTACTGCCAAAGCATGCCCTGTATCAGGGTCTCACACCCTAAGCGAGTGGGCCGCATGTGGCCTGCTAGGAAGTTTTTTTGCGGCCTGCAATATTTTTGGGAATTTTCGAATTATTAACATTTCTTTTACTTGGTTTATGGACCGCTGTAAGTGCTCGGCTAGGGAGCGATGAAGTTCATTCTACCAACATTGAGTCGGGTACTTTTAGTCCTCATTTGGCCCTCTCAGCGATACGAGTTTGGGCGCCCTGACCTATATGGAGGAATGACCTATGCCACTCGACCCATTGGTCGTCCTAGAATAATTTACTGCATAAAGAGGTATTGAAAAAAATCCGAAAATTTGGTAACAGCTGACGAATGGTCGTGTTTCGTGGAGATCTCTCGTACGCACTAAACCAGCCGATTCGATTCAGAAGTACAGTAGATCATTGACGGCGAATGACGTTGTTCTGATCGTTGGCAACGAAGGGAAAGGTCATAGAGAGGCTAGAGGTCACACTGATTGCTTACGAAAAGCCTATCAGACGTCTTTCGCCGCAGCGGCCCCGCCCCCATTTATATATGCAACCTAATTGGAATACCACCTGATGATGCCCACCTTGCACGCGAAATATATACTCTGTAAAATCTTTAGTGTCTGACTCTTTACTGGGAAAGCATTCCTTTCGATAGACACTGTTTCAAGTATTTTGCTTCAAATTTTCGACTACTCACATGTATATGTACAATGGCAAATAGATTCGACGCTGCGTTTGATAAAGCATTCCTAAATCAAATTTTTCGCACAGGTGGATAGCAACTTGGCAAGCATTCACTCAAAATGCAATGGCGTTGAGCTTATGTACGCTGGGCAGCATTTTCCAAGAAACAAAACAACTATGAACGCTGAATATTTTCGGTTGAAAGTGCCGAAATCACTTTATTTAAATCTCTCACAACCGATTCAGCATCGTGTCGCTGATCCTTTTGCTTAATAATAATATTTTTGTGCTAATCGAAGAATTAATCGAAATTAAACCTTTGAAGTTATTTTCCTATTAAATGAATGCTAGTTCTAGTAACAGGACTCCTTTGAATTTGATATATAGATTGCGAGCTTAGTTTTTCACAAGGACATTGAAAATAAAGTGACTGACTTTGTCAAGCATAACCAGGCAGAGAGAAGGTAAAATTTTCAAGAAAACAGAGCTTCCCGCGCATTTCGAAGACTTCCAATTCACTGCTTAAAACAAATTGTTCAACGACTACGATTCGGTCAGTTCAAATTTTTCAGATTTTGACATTCTATTACCAAGTGGAAGATCCTAAGGTCTGTCAAGTGCTGAATAACAGGCACGATCACCAAAAAATCTTGAAGGACTTCACTTATTTTATTTTTCGTTTCAAATCGCGTGTTTCATAAAGGCTGAAAAAAACTTTACTTTACACTGGATCTTTGAGAAAATAAGTCCAACTCATTTACCTTTAGCTGTTAAAAAAAATCACAAAGGTACTACGTGGTTTTTGAAATACGTATCAACCAAAAGAATTCAAGTCACCATTTCATATTTTACACTATAATTCAATCTTGCAGAAGATGCCTGTACAAGCGTTCTAATGTGCGATTTGTCTTCACAGCTTGCAAAGTCCTGGGCATCAACAAGGAGCAAATGAGTTATTGCTTTACTGAGGGGAAATTCTTGTTTGCAAAATAAAAAGAAGACATCTTAAACTGGTTACCACAAAAATTTGTAAGAAACTCTGAATAAAATCACTAATAGCAAATCAAAGAAACAATTTATCAATGGTCTATTTTAGATTTGACTATTTTTATTCCTGATGTAGGTCAAAATCGCAAAAGCAAACAACATTACCCTAATTCCAACGGCAATGGCAAAAGCATTTTATACCCTTTGCTGGCGTGGATTGACCTCTGTACTGACGATTGGTGTGACTATTTGCGCTGCACTTTGTTTAGTTTCAGCGTGAAATGCAGTGATGGACACTTAAATTATTGGAGTAAATCATAATTGCTTGTGGGTTATTCCTCCGTTAGAATTTCGCTGAGTTCGAATCTGAGCGTTCAGTTACANCTGAACCAGCCCACGCTTTAGTGTANGAGTGTGCAACTGGTGGCCCACGNGCCACAACCCGGCCCGCCAAGCCATTTAGTGTGGCCCTTTCAAACACTCTGAAAATCCTAATCCGACAGTTCATGTCAAAAAACTAAATTTTTCGTGTGGCCTAGCTAGATGTCTAAAGTTGTTTATATGGCCCACCGACAAAAAATATTGCACACCCCTGCTTTAGTGCGTTGGTGTTGTTGCTGGTAGGAGTTCGACTCGAGGCTGTGCCTTACAAATACCATGCAAATTGGCACTGCAGCTATGGTCGTCGGAAGGGGGTTGCAAGGAGGACCTCCCCCCCTGGATTTTAAAAATTGATACTTTCATAGCAACAAAGTTGTTTTAGTTTGTTTCGAAGAAAATATTGTTCCCATAGTTTCGAGTGGGTAAAATGGAATTTCATCGCTATTGTTCCCTTTTGGAAAAATCCTTTGGCTATACCCCTGGAAAAACCAACGAGTGGAAATTTTAAATTCCTTGAAGAAATCTCTCCGACGCCCATGACTGTATCTTTATGTCTGGCGTGCGGTCTGCAGAACATCCGCGTGTGCAAAACATAGTTTCCATGTTTTCTGCAATTGCGCATTTCAGTCATGCAAATATGGCCCGCTACCAAACTTGACTGTTGTGCAGCGCCGAAATGTGCACTGAAAGCAGTTGAAACTAAGACCAGCCCGTATAGTGTCATTAATAAGTGTGGTATTTAACTCTAGGTCGGGTCGTACCAACACCTTGTAAGCTCGCACTCTAGCCTTCTTGGGCTCGTTGTACGGATAAAGGGGACAATCTCCTACGCGCGTTGCTGTCCGTTGTATGCGGTGAATTGTCTTGCTGTGTGGTTTCTGCAATTGCGCGTGTCAAGTGGTGGTAAAAGTTGACCTCACGAAACACCTAGAAAACAAACCATATCACTTGCGCTGAAGCCTTACTTTAAACAGCTGACTCGCGAAACGTTGTCTCAAACTAATATTTCGGTTCATATTGGGTTGATTAGTCTCCCTGTACTGCACACTTGCGGCCGTGATTTTTCAATGTGGCTGAACTGATCTATAAACTCTAAAAATCAGAGTTGCGATAAGTGGGTTTGGTAATGCGTTTAGGTGTGTGTTTATTTTCTCTTTTTGCTGGTGTGGTCTCTGGTTTCCTTTTGTTCGTTTCCTTGGTCTGTTAAAAAAAACGCATTTAAACAAAGTAGTTGAAGGCCTCCCACGTTAGNTTCTGTAACCCTAAATAAAGCGAAATTAANGCGGCAGTTTAATGTAATTTCACACGAAATGACAGTGCTGACAACGCAATTTATGAATTCAGCAATACCCACGCGCGAATTAAAGTGTAATACGTTTTCAATCGAGATGTACTGGGAAAATCAGAACTTAATTCCACAAATGTTTGCTCTTTATTTGCTATATTTTCCGTATAAAGTGCATGATTCAACCTTTCAATAAAATTTAAAAAGGTAGTTGCAGCAATATTGTTATCAACAATACGAATTTCCTCCGTCTTTTGAAACAAAATTACAATGCCGCATGACTGTTTAAAGGATTCCTTCAACATGGTCACAGTTCCATGATAATCCAACATCCCGCTAAAGACATCGTCGCCTGCCAAACAAAACCGAAATTTGTAAAATGCGGCATTACATAGTGAAATTTTCGAACAATTTTCAGAAAGGTTTGTAAACAACATGTTCTTAACAGTCAACTTGGGATTGTTTTATGCGTTATGAAAAAACCTGCATCATTTCAAGACGCTTCGAAATTCTCATTCTGCGACAAAGCACTGAAACAAAAGGCTGGAGTTGTGACATCATCAAACTAACATGAGCTCTCACCGAAATTTTGTACAGTAAATCAAGTGATACTCCTTGCAGGTCCCAAAAGATTCATGAAAAACGGATATGTTGTATAGATTGTTTTCTCACTTGCAAAGTGAGATTCTGAATCAAAAACATTTCCTTTGAATCTCATAAACGAATTTGAAAATGTTTTAGGTTGAGCTGCATAAACGCTTAAAACGATATAGAGAGCTTTGCGTAAGATAAAACTTGAACACGAGTGTGTATCCCAATTTAATTTTTGTATAAACTGGGTTTTATAGTTTTTAGCAAATTGCATAATTTGGTGATACAAGCTTAGTATGAGTGATCGTAAAAAAACGTTTAGTGTTACATCAAAAGGGACAAACCGTCGGTAATTCACAACCAATATGAATTTGTTAGGCATCGACAATACGCAAATGGAAATATTCAGGGGCATTGCAAATGTAAATCATGCATTTGGAACTCAAGCCTGGCATAAATCCTGCCGTCATTCACTGCCTTGTATAGAACAAGACACAAGTTGCATGTGATCCCCATCTTTCATGATAGAGGAAAAACAAACAACGGGTTACATTTCGTACAATATCAGCCCTGATATTGACATTTACCACGACTGGGCCTTGCCGTGGACTTGTAATCCAGCATGTTACTGAAGTGAGATGAAACTGGGCAAATGTAGCCGAATGGTGCAGTGAAAACATCATTGTACGCCTTGATTAAGCGCTATAAACAAGTCACAGGGTTTTCCAACGGCGTATGCTAGCCATGCAGGATGGTATCATTGACTGCGAGCAAGTGCGGGTAATGTCAAGGCAGTTGATAATTTTTTTTAGGAGAAATCAATTTCGACCACTACATTTTTTATATTATTTAATATTTCACTGTATGGCAGTTAATCCAGGAAAGCCACTGCAATGTGACATACAAATTAAAAAAAAATCAAAAATAATGATATCGCAAATTCTGGCTACAGTGTACCAAACAAAGTTAACCTTGAGCCACAACATCGGAAATCCGCTAGATTACCTCGAATAACCGCGAGTTTCCCCAGCGGTTTTAAAATATATTTCTAATAATAAAGGAATGTGAAAAGATGACAAGCAAACAGTACACATAACAGTGAATCAGATCTCTGCCTATTCATTTTTTACAATATTTATTTGAATTCAAGCAAATGATTAGAATTCAATTCAAGATATTACATTGGACATGTGTTCATTAACCATATTTTGGACAAATTCCAGTACGGTCCCACGTTATCGACATGACACACATGTGTATATTATAGCCTAGATCACTGGTGTAGGAGGTGGGGTTGCAGGGAGTGAAAGCACATTCCCAAAAGTTGTGATTCGGTGAAAATTCGGGCAAAATTTCTTAAAATCCGGGAGAAATTTCTGAAAACCTTCACTAACTCCGCAAAAATATGGGCAAACACAGCGCCCAACATTCTTTGATTTGAAAAAAATGGAGATCAAACTTTATTTGGAGTTTTTTTGGGCAGGTTTGGGGAGAATTCAGGCAAAAATCCTTCGCACCCACAAAAATTTGCCTACTTCTACACCTATGGCCTAGACACATAGGGACAGACTAATAGCGAAGATATATGCACTATGCAATGAAGCACGTAAATACCGATACAAATATTGCAATGGAAAATAAGATTAATAATCACAACGTATACTTTCAGAAAATGGTATAGCTACGCAGTCACCTCATTTGTTACCTATATTTAATACTACAATAACAAAAATGCCTGGTGTTGTTTGCAAGACTATTATGAGACGTATCTTCGAGGTGTTATTCTACATCAGCCAAATATTAGCCGCTCTGTATAACANTATCTTATACCAGCATTTTTTGAAACCTGTTTAATGAAAAAGTTTCANTTTGTCGCCTATCTTGCTGAATGACATTGAATATCAGAAGTTTATTGAAACAGGTCTCAAAAATGATGCAGGTAAGATTTCTAGGTTTACTTTGCATCAGCTTAGCTATTTAAGTCGAAATAGATCACGGAGTTTCAGAAAACGACGGGATTGGAACAAAGATAACAGGACATCTGAAATTATTAAAGTGTTACAGTTCTTAGTACGTTATTGTGCAACATCTCTACCAATTTAAGAACTCAACCACTAGGTGCATGAAGCAATACAGTGTTTTTAATGACAGTGGAAATGACTGAAACATAACATTTGATGAAGCAAATTTAGAATTATACGTAGCATATAAGATGCTCAAATTTGTTTACATTGTATCACATAAGACCGACCTATCATGTTGTCTTGTAAAATGCCTAGATTTTTTGCACAAGTCGTTTTCTGAAAGTAAAGGTCTCGGTAAATTGGTCAGGATTTCATGAGATAAGCAACGATAGGCACTATGAGTGCCAACGTGTGCGGTAGTACAGTATGAACAGGGCCGGCAGATGCAACCGATGCAGCTGCATTGGGTCCCGCGCCTCTGGAGACCGGGCACCATCGTATTTGGGTAGGTTGTTCATTTTTGGCAGATACTCCTTGCGCTCGAGAATTCAGTAGAAGCGGCTTATAAATCTCATGGTTAGCAAGCAATTCTCTCGTTAGATCATACGTTCCTAACCTTTTTCAACCTGGCACCCTTTTCATAAGAATAAAGTGGCGTTCGCAACCTCTTCCCTTTCAGAAATCATAAAAACAGTCCGATTTTGCAGAATCGTCGTATTTTAATTACTACGCGTATAACACGTAGGCCTGCTGACAAAACAACAGAAAAAACACTCAGTCTTACTGTTTAACTTTCATACCTTACTGCTCATTAGAAACAAACAAGACTGTTTTGTTGCTGCTTCTCTGAAATTATCAGCTCATACCTTGGCACACAATTACGCTGCCCAGAGCAATGCGCAAATTGCTCGATGATTCAAACGGTTCCGATACTTGTTTTGAAGTAGAGAGGGAGAGGAAAATCCAGATTCGGCCAAATATGTTATTGCAAAAGGCACTAGAATAGACAGGGCTTTTGTACTCAAGTCTTCGTAACTTTGCATGGTTGATCACCATAAACTTTTGAGTTCTGTTGCATACAAAATCTCGCCAAATTTGCGCCGTAAACATTTGAAACGTCACAACGCGCTTACAATCGCGTCACTGGACATCTTCTGCGTGGCAAACGCGGTGTGAAGTAGAAGCAGCAATGCACGCATTTACCATTTTGGTTTGTTAATTTTGTGACGTTAGCTGGAATAATTAGGCTGAATAACATTCTTTGGAGTAATAGCACTTGCAAGCTTTCGTAAATCGCGGCTATTTTGAGAAAAGTGCAGTCATGAACGTAGAAACTCCACCAACAAAAATCGCATTTCGGACCCCCGAAAATCTTGTTTCGGACCCCAAGTGGTCCAGGAACCCCTTTTGGGAACCGCTGCGTTCGATTAACTATGAATTTATTCGATTATTGAACAATATCACAGGTGCTGAATTCTCGTATTAGGGTTTTATATCTGCACTCTAAAATATCCCACTCTTTATGGATAGAACTTGTTTGGTGGTAGTACTAGTTACAACTGTGCTAGGCCTACAGCTATTGCAAACAAGGTATGTAGTGATCGATCTCAGGTGGTTAGAGCTCCCCCCTCCCCCCGAGCCTGGATTTTGGGCTCCTGAATACAGAGTACATTGCATTTGACACATAGTATTTAAGCATCGATATATTCTAACAATTGCTTATAAAAGTATTTTCTACAGCATCAACACAACGTTTAAAGCAGACAGACTTAAGCATTTGTTATGTTTCAGGCTAGGAAAATGACTTTTTTCAAGTTTTCTAAAATGCAAATGTTTCTGTCAACTCAGTCATATCTAATGTTTTAGCACTTTTACTTTCAATAGATATCATTGCCGGATTTGTCAGCCTTTCATCAGTCATAGTTGATCGGTGAAACGTTTTGATTAGTCTCAACCTGCTGAAGCTCCGTCCAGCAGTATTGCGCACAGCAGTGATCGGCAGATTTTCGTTAGAATGGCCACAAGCCCCTTTCCATGGTCGTCCGCAGAAATTTTTCAATGGGAGCAACGTCTAAATTTTGCTTATGCTTTTCAGGTTGCTGACGATGCAATGTAAACGGACGTTCGCAAAACGTTTTATCCTTTCTACACAAAAAGAAATCGCTCCATTTTACCGCAATAGTCACAAAAAATACTCTTCACTGGCAGCAGTAGCCAAGTATAATACAATAAGTTACAAAACAGACTATCTGCAGATTTTTCAAGCAGGGTGTTTTTTTACAAAGAAGCAAATTGCCATGGTATCTTAACAAAATTACAATTATGTCTTTGTTTTACTTGGCAAGATTTGCAAGCATCAGTTAGAAGCAAGAGCTGCAAACGTCTAAGGTTTCCTCCAAAGTCATGTTATTATTACGCAATGAAGTCAAACTGGAGAGCGCTCTGCATTCTGCACGCAAGTTTCGCAACTTGCCCCTGGAGACAAGCAAAGCAGGGGACATGAGTGAACTGCAAACTCATCACTTCACAACGCCGGGACAGTGAACCTAGTTCTTGTGCACTGTAGACATCATAACGCCAAACGAACTGTCAATGCAAGAATTAAATAAATTTAATCGTAATTTAAGCTCCTGACTTCAGGTTTGCTAAAAATTTCTAATTCTTAGTCCCAATTTCCAAAAGCGGGGCAAATGATGACGTCATCAACCACTGCTCAGAGGGGCTCCGCGCCTAGGTCTTGCATTGAACCCCGCACCTGCTAGGGCCGGCCCTGAGTATAAAATGAAGAAGATTGAGGTAAATCAATAACGTTCATCATGAAGAAAAGCAGACCTGTGAGGCACGCCATTTGATGTGTGAACCAACTTGGGACGTTTTCTACTTTTTCAAATTTCTTACGATTAGACAAATACTGTAGCTACAAAACACTTGCAACAAAAAAAACTCCAATATCACATTATAGAGGAATTTATTACCTAGAATTTTGTGATTGCAGTATCAAACTCCTTTGATTTATCAATACATATAGAACAAGAAATTAGTCCATTAACAGCATTACAAATAAGTTTATAATAAATACTCTCAAAAGCAGTTGAAGATCATTGGAAGCGTCATCTCAAATAATTACGCGCACAACCATAGTTACCCTTCTTTGCTCAGCTCATCATTTCACAGAAAGCCATCACCTCCCAACGTCAGGTTTTGGAACTGGTGCAGTCTTTCTTCTACATCTCTGTCTTCCAGGTGTGTTTTCAAATGCTTCCCAACAGAACGCATCATCGTGCGATAGGCGTCTGGATCCTACTACATCGTACATTAAACGCAAGCACCGATTCGTGTTGTTTTTGCAGCGTTCCACAGTAATTTCATCAAATCGCCTGCTACTAATCACACGCAAGCGTTGAGGTGCATTGTGGTAGAAGTTGTTGGTAATACGTGGTATTTGCGCAGCAAGCATCTGAACCCAAGTTTTGGTAAACTTGTACAGTAGGCCTCGGTCAAACACACGCTATTGAAATGAAAATAAAGCCTGAAACGCACAATATATCCAAAGATCTCGAAGAGCTTAGTAGCTGTTTCAAGTCAAGTGTTGGCATCGACAGAAGTAGAGATCTCAAGCTCAACCTTGCCAAACGTGACTGGCAATCCATAACAACCAACATAGGGACTATATATAAGAAATGTCAAGAAACGTGTTGGCATGAAGTTCATTGCTTTACTAAAATGCTCTGAAGCGGATTTGCCAAGACAAAATTAGCCTAAGCTATTAACTTTCAGGTTGCACTTTACTTTTTCAAACAAGACCTTCAAAAACAGCACTTCAGATTTCCTGGAACGTGTGCCATGCCGATCCATCATGAAATCTACAATCTTTGACGCGATTGAATTGATTTTATCAGAAGCTGGTGCGAATTTGTCCAAAACCATCGGGACCTCAGGCCGAACGACGCCCACTGAGCTCCTGACAACACATGACGAACGTGATATGGTGATTTCTTATTGCCATGTTTTATTCACAGAAAGAGAGTATCTGAAATTACCCAGTGGATGATCTGACCTTCCATTGCAATTTTCCATAGAACGGAAAACAGTAAGCAGTAAAATCAAAACACTCCTCATCCCGTGCAACTTTTCTACAAACAGTTTGAATCACGTGGCATCCAGGGAAGCTACAATGCAAAAAATCCACAAATTGCAGCAAAACAAGCAAAAAATTTTGCCAGAAACAAATGTTTAACACCTGTTACAAACAGGTTTCATTATTAGAAGGCATTTTGAAAAGCTTGAAAACTTTTAAATTGACTATACTGCGATTTTTCAGAAAAGATATCACTAATTTTCTTGTACCGGGTTTCTGCTCGAAGGGGTTATTAAATTACAAGAGAGCTTAGATTTATTCGCAGTTAAAGCAAGCATATTATAAAGCTGAAGTTCGCATGCCAAAATATTAGTTTTCGTTGAAAGTCAATGTTTTTTGAAACAAAATGGTGTTTATGTTCAGGATAAAAGGGCGAAAGACGTTTGTGAATTCATTTCCTGTTTGAAACACAACCTTTGCATTTAAACCAAGAAATGTATTTCAACTTTCTTCTCAGCAGTGATGGAATTGAAAGCATACACATCCTCGATTCTGGCCCAAAATAATTTTAAATAACTGTCTCTTGAAAGGATGTATTTCAAAATTCAACAGATATAAGTGAAGGTTTACTTGAAACGAGGTCATTAAATTCTTGTGGTGTGTTCTGGACCCACTGGAAATAATATAGACGCACACAAACCAACAAGAAAAATGCAATTGTGTACAACGTGGCAACTTTCTATCACAAAACAGCTTGTTTTGTATAATGAAAAGACCGACGTGAATTTATGCACGTTATTGATATTTCAACGTAATGGCCTTCAACATTTTTATTTAGTTTATTTTTATTTTAATGTTTGAACCAGACAGAAGTCCATAAACCCAAGCACAGATTGTCTGCAAAACAGATTGATAACAACGGACACGGGACGTTTATAACGGTTGCTGGCGGCCCCCTTGGAGCTTGAGGCCCTAAGCTTAAGCCTACATACCCTACTGGTAAATTCGGCCCTGCTCTGCCGTCTTGGTTTCAGCGGAGTAATTAGTCTTGAAGTTTTCAGGCCGTTGCGGAGTAGGTTATAGGAAACTAGTTTGCCTGAGTGCACTGCGAGAACCAAAGGAGATTTTTGCGTATCAGGGCATTTGAGTGATATATAGTGTGATAGTTCGGCTTTAACCTAAATCAGTGGCGCAGTGGGGTGGGAACGCGTGGGAAGGGCGTTCCCACACCTCTTTTTTAGCACTACACCTCTGCTGACAGCTTCATCAAGCTATCGGAATCATGAGGCCTCACATCAGCCAGCGCCTTTAGTTCTTGTTCGCAACGCTGTGCGATAACGTGCGGCTGGACATATTCATAGAACAATTCGTTTTGAGCCATTCGATACCCGTCACAAGGGTTCACCGACATATAGCGCTCAATTTTATCTCGTACTGCAGGTACACAATGTTTCAAGAGGAACAAGCGCAGCTCAACAGTTCTAGTCCTTTGGGCGATATGCGCTTCAAACTGACGCATAAGCGTTTTGTAATTCATCAGATTGCCATCAAACTTTGTCATTACAGGTCTGGGCAAGAAACGTTCACCAACATCCGAGTAATCTATGTCACCTCGACAAGGGTATAGGTCAGCACGCTGCTGATATGTTCCACAATGGTTTCCTACCTCGGGAGTATTTCGAAAACCCCGTTCGTTGTATCTGTTGAGATCATTACCGTCACGACGAGAATTAACGTCACACTTATTTCGAGGCAATGATAATCTACGTTCGGGTTGCAGTTGCGTGTCATCAAAACGGGAACGATCAAAACAAACGTACTCACGATTTCGTCTGGATACAGTCGGAAAACGTCTGTGGCTCGAGTGAGAAGATTCGCGTTCCCAAACTTCTGCTTCAACTGTAACTAATTTAAAGCTTTCTCTCTTTCTTCTACACGCATTCGAGCCTCTTCCTCAACGCGTAGTCTTTCTTCTTCAGCTTCTTCACGAGCTCATTGGCCGTTTTCTTCAGCTTGCTCACGAGCTCGTTCAGCGTGTTCTCGGGCTAGTTCAGCCTGTTCTTGGGCTCGTTGAGCGTCAATCCTTACCCTTTCTTCAGCGTGACGTTTCGATCGGTCGGCGCGATCAGCTGCTTCTTGAATTCTCTGACGCGCAAGCTCCCTTTCGGCATTAAGCTCCTCAGCGGCCAATCGGGCCTTGACGATATTATCCCGATATTTTTTGCTGGTAGTACTCGATCGCGACGCACAAGAGCGTACTGTGTAAGAATCGTGATGCTTCTTTGATGAAGAAACTGACTCAACATCCGTAGGAAGGTGCTGTTCAAGGTCAGCTAGTGCTACCCAGTGTGCGACATGTCCATCATCGCCAGAAGTTGGCAGATCAGTTTTATTCAACTTTGTCTGCGATTCTCCACTTTTCGACTTGGGGAAATCATCCATTGGTTTCACTGAAGTAAACAATATTACCTCTTGACTTACAGTCTTTTCGCTACTTGACATTTCTAGGAAAGTATCAAGCTTACACGTTTCCTCCTAAACAACCTCGCTTGAATCGAGCTTAAAAGATGCACTTGACACCCGACCACATTTGAGCGTTTCGAAAGATATAGATTTACCCAGGCGATCGTCCCGGCGTTTACTAACTACAGTACAGTACTTTATAAATTTGAACTCCGCGCCTCGCCTGCTTCTCCGAACTAGACTCGTCGATCACAAATGTCCTTGCATCGAATGAAGCTCTATTCGTTACTGAGAACAGAGTCGAGCACACTAACGCGAAGTTTCGAAACGCTGTGACTTCTGTCAGTTGATGTACACGGCAAAACGTTAAACCCACAGCTAAAACAACTGCACTTTCCCCACGAGGTCGGCCACGTTATCTGTTACAGCTACGAGACTCGCCACACTGTTCATTACGTAACAGTAAGGAGTCACACTTCCTACTCTTCTGCCAATGGGAATCAGGTTTACTTGTGCGTTCCCACGGAACAGCGCAGGCTAGTGGTCGAAGGTGTTTGCATGCATGACTTTGAAATTCCACCATAATTGTGATGCTTAGCCTACATGGGCGTACAAAAGGAATGAAAAAGTACATTTTTAACTACGTTTGAACATCGGCAAAAAGAGGCTCGCGGCTTGTTTGCTGCACAATATCTTTATCGCAGTTGTCTCTGAATGTCTTTGTCATCTGAGAGCTCAGTATTCAATACAGCTCCCAGATATTTGTTGGTTTCAACAGAGTTTAGATTTTAGTGGTTAACAGATTTGAGATTTTTACCACCCATTTGTCAGTAATGGGGTGACTGTGCTTTTTACACTCTTAGCCTTAAACGTCATACAAACAGTTTTGCTAAAGTTGAAAATATTTCCATGCGATTCTGCGTAAGCCTCACACACAGATAAAAGTTAATTTTGCAACATTTCCGAAATGAGAACTTTTCAGTTTTAATCAAGATGCAGACCGAACGATCAGGACAGAGTAAAAATTAGTATCCTTACACAAACACCTGGTTCCGCAATCAACTAATGTACTCATGGATTTAGTGTGACAGATGTACAGGGTGTTTCACAATTGTTGAAACAAAGCGGCAGCTTCTAAAACCTTTATCGATGATATTATTCATTTTTCTCTTTCCAGATTGTCATAGGGAAATAGTTAACCTTTCTATTTATTAAACAAAAAA
>JGI24158J21664_10002616_pt1 | contig 22041 bp, 15 predicted proteins | sample Ectturendosymbi3_FD_21664 | JGI IMG/M metagenome (IMG submission 21664)
GCTATGAACTAATACTGTATCATCAGCAAAAAGTATACTTTTCATAGAATTTGACTTTGGTAAGTCATTTATAAATATTAAAAAAAACAATGGGCCTAAAATTGATCCCTGGGGGACCCCAGAAATAATTGAATTTAAAGATGATTTAATATTTCCCCCTTGAACGTACTGTTTTCTGTTGGAGAGATAAGACTGTATTAGTTTGAGCGCATATCCTCTTACGCCGTAATGCTCGAGGTGCCGACCGATTCTACGATTGCTTCAGAAGTGTAGATCTTCGACAGATATTAAAGCCTTTCCAACATTCTCTGAAGAACAAATAGCAATGTGTTCTGTTACGGCAAGATTATGCTTTCCTGATTTACTGACCACGAAACTCGCACCGCAGGGACCAGCAATCCCTACTCAAGTGGCGGCGTGCCTGCGGATCTTGCACAGTGTAAACGTTGAAATGATTGTGGCGTCATGTTTGAAACGTTGATTGTTGCGGCCAGTTCGGTAGTGGCGTAATCGTTTTTCAACCAATCTCTAAAATGATTTCCAGACGGCACAATATGCCTCTTTTGAGCGAGCGTACTGTACGCATGTATTCTTTGGGCGCGAGTGCGCAGTTTCCCATCGGCATTTTTGTGATGAACCTGATCACGTCAAAACCGTTACCTGCAACTGATGTTACTTGCTGCAACACAATGTTAAAAACCGAATGGGAATACCACTATTGCCCAATCAATTACAGTTGGTCTGGTTTATCTCATTTCGATTAAACAAGAGTGAATTTTCAGAAAACACTGAAAAGCTTGTCTGCGCGTGTAACAACGTTGTTTTTAGATGTTGTGGTCAGGATGCTGGACCCAAGTATGGACACTCCCGTGTTACCAGCGTTTTTGTCCATTAAGAGGTTGTTTGTTGAAATTGATTTTGTTGCTGCGGAACAATCCACTACACAAAAAGCGAGAAAAGGATCCTGGTGAGCGACTTGATAAAAGAGGAATGAATCCGTAAAAGCGAGATTGATCGGCGTCGCTGTTTGGTTTGAACAGCAAGGATACGCGGGCCAAGCCGGTTCATTGCCAGAAGATCCAACCACGAGGTCTAAAACGTCAAAAATTTCAAAATCTCGATTAAAGTTCGCGTTCGCCCGGACCCTTGCCCTCCCGTGGTAAAACCAGTATCTTAGCTAAAAGGGAGCTTGCACGGCTTAAGCTGTAGCAGCTCAAAGAACAACAGGCGTTCGAAGCAGAGAAAGGGCATTTTCTTACAAACGTGAAGAGGAGCGCGAGCCGACATACACCGACAGAGAGAGTTGCTTATTAAGGTGACACGGGAGCTCCAGCAGGCCGATTTGGAGAACCAAGTATGGGAAGAAGTCGACAGTGGGGGTTCCATTCCAATGAGTGACACGGAAATTCGCGCAACCGATCACTCATCTGTTCCTACGACTTCTCAGCAGATGGAAATTAAGCAAATGGAGACGACACCTGGACCCTCGTCAACGTCCCACAATGTCAGTCAATCGGTGCCGGTCGAAACAATCAGGTTTTTGCAACCGAATCTGCCAGAACATTCGAGACTCCCCATTGCGTCACACTCGGTTTTACAAGGTGAGCCAGATAGCTTTAGTGTGTTTAAACCCGACCGGCCTCAACCAGAGCTACCTAGATTTGACGGTAAATTTGACCACTTGTTCATATCGAAATTTCGAAGTTGATATTGCGAGTAAGCTGGTTGCCCAGGACAACGCATCATAGCTCCAGTATCTCATACTGTACAACATTGTCAAGGTGAAGCGAAACAACTTGCCGAATTTTGCATTATTTTGACTGCTGACGCAGGTTAAAAGGGCGCGAGCTATTACATGCGAAATTTGGAAAACCGCAGATAATTGCGCGCTCATCTACAGATACTGGACCAAGAAAAAAATCAACATCGTAAAAAATACCCTTATCAATTCAAACATGTTTTTCAGACGTACACAGTACACGTGACCTGTTCCGAAAGTCGACGAGGTTATGTTGAGAACACAAGCGATGTCTGGAAGAGGAAGTGTTTTATGTTCGCCACACAATAAAAGCATGCAGGTACATGATGGCGCTAATCCATAAATGGCGTTTCCGCAGAAACGACAAATAGTACTGAATGCCATCTTGCTGTGACCGGTATTGTGGATAAGCTGCTTGTACTGCAGCTTTAGTGCAAACAAAAAATACGTTAATACATTACAGATTGACGATGAGAGAGAATTTCCGGGAAAAACTCAAATCGTAAGAGCAACCGGAACTAAAGTGTTGAAAAAGGTTTTGGTAACATGAACACTATTTTAAGTACACAGTTAAGAAAAACATCATTTACCATGAGCTCTGGGCGAATCATGATGCGACAATGAAGCTAGTGTTTCCGAATCATCCACCACTAACTCGTCGTTGTGTATAGCTTGATCTGTGTGAAAAAACGACTATTATTTAAAAGTTTAATAAAATAAGCGCAGCTTCAAATGACTAAAAAATTCAACGCAAACACTAAATACAGTACTACGGGAAAGTTTGCAAAAGGTTACAAAACAAGGGAAACTTTATTCCTCTGGGAAGCAACATTTTCATCGCAATCTGGTTCGTCAGGTTTGAAAGAGGAAATAAGTTCGTTTCACCCGGCCTTGTCTATCATAGAACCTTTCTGCACTTCGGATTACACTGGCAAAATCAGACTGGAACTGCCACAAAATCGTAAGTTCAATCTCAATCAAAGTGTATTTTCCAAACATTCACACAGGGCGCAATATGCCGTGACATCTGCAGCAGTCTATGTCGCGCATCCCTACATTCAACCAAGTCGTGTAAAAATACAAAATACTGCTGCATCTACTTTAGTAACTCATGCTATGATTTATTGAAGTAGATACAGCAGCATTTTGTATCTTTACCTGACTTGGTTGAGTGTAGGGATGCACCGAAAACATACCTTCGTGAAGTTCTTGGTGGACAGTTGCACTAACTTCATACGAGCTATTTTCAGCTGGAAACAAATTTTCCGAATCATCTGCGTTCGCAGATAAATCTGCATCCGGAGCGGGGCCATCTTCACACAAAAAGCAAATCTTGAGTTCAAGACCTCACGCTGTTGTACAGCAAACGGAGTGCAGCTACGCCGCCAGCATCGGCAACGTAAAACTCATCTTCACTAACACAAATCCAGCATGACTGTGAAGAAAATACGCCTGAAAACACCAGGCAGTCATCGCCTACATCAACTAGTAAAGTTCATATACAGCACGGCTTACCATGGTTTTCACGGAGGCTAGAGTGCTTGTAACAGCACATGAAAGAGCAACATTTTGCATAGAGATCGACCGATATGGCTTTTTGGGGGCCGATACCGATATATTGGCCATTCCTGGACTGATAGCCGATATTTCCAAAATTTTTAAATCTTGTTTTCTGCTTCGTTATCAAAAATATAATGTATTCTATGCCTTACCTTTTTTCAAAAACTTAAAAAATCAGGGTTGATGAGCTAAATTTTTTTGAATTACAGCAATAATAATACTTTGCTGTAATTTTTAATTAATCTGATTGATGTCGATATTTTGTTTCGTCTGCGAAGGCCGACGCTTGCTTCATGGTTCATCTTGTCTGCTTGTTTATGAAAACGCACCTGCTAGCGTTGCTGCAAGATGGCTGTCTTGACTTGGATCGATGTGCTTTCTTGCGCAAGTTGTTTGGATGCGTGAGGAATATAACAGCGTTTTGTCAACATCTACTGAGGCCGACACCGATATATCGGTGAAACCCAAATATCGACCTGATATATCGGTCTATCTCTAATTTTGCAGCAGGTAAACACTACGGGCAAAAAACTCTGATGAGCAGACAATGCTGGCCCACTTCATTTCAAGGGTTTCGGTTGTTGATTTTTTCATGTGGAACCAAATATCGACGCTTATCTTGTCATTTTTTTATAGAAATTCAGAGAAAATTTGCTCAAGCGTCGTAACTTTGGTGAGCGTTCTTTTTAATAGAGCGTTTACCACATTTTTGGCGTTCCACTAATAGGAGAATTGATCATAAACTTTCTTAAGATCTTTTCAAATTATTTTGGACGTTATGAGCAACCTCTTGGTTTTCCGAGTTATATTTTTCACAAAAATTTTTCTACAAGGCAGAGATATTTTTAGTGTTTTGTTGGATCTTAACATTTTATCAGCATACAGATTTATGAAAAAAGTGCTTGGTTGCATGTCTCTATTTTTACGTGAAGTAGTTTTGTTAATTCATTATTGTTCATAAAGGCGGCATATTGTACCTATGTTGCAAAGGTTGGAGTGACAATGCGTTTAACTTTTTTAAATAAAAAATCATATTCTGGAACACACTTATAAAAACAATCCTTTCACAGGAAAATAATTAGACTCTACGTGATGTCGATAAATAGTTTGTTTCACCTACTGATTAGGCATCCTTAGCTCTTATTCGAATAGAAACTGAGGAATACATTATGTCTAATTAATTATAAGCGAGTTCTTAGGCATTTCTCGTTTTTTTCACTATTTGCACAGAACGGCTTTGTAAACTGATTGTTTTAACAGCAAGTAGCAACAGTTTTTCACAAGACACGACTTTGGCTATTGATGTTTTTCTGAGTTCGGAGTCGGACTAATTAATTCATATGCTGAGCACTACATTCATGGATGAAAATTATGGTAAATGGCTAGTGTGGTGCCCAGTGGTGTGTCTGGTAGAATGTAAGTGTAACTCAATATATCACCAGGGTTCCTACGCAATTTTGAATATAAATTTCCAGACTTTTTCCAAACTTGAACTTTTCCGAATGACATACCCAGGTGAAATACAGGCACTGTAATACTTAACGCAATGGAAGTAAAATTATCAATCTTGAACAAAATGTTATGAAAATGTACGTCAAAAGATCAAGTCCGTAAAATTATTTTCTTTTTCCATACTAGCAGATCAAAAAATTTTTTTCTCGACTTTTCCGGCTGGAAAACGAACAAACACTTTTCTATACTTTTCCAGACTCCGTAGGAACCCTATATCATCGAAGCTCTGTTGTAACATTGGATTTGAAAGTCACCGATTTTTTGTTCAGCTTAGAAACTCTTATTGTCACGGTATTTAAGAACTGCACTTTTACTGTTTTGTTGAAGGATCTAATGGTACTAAAGCAAGATCTCAGCATTGCAGTGATTGCGTGATGAGTAAAGCAGCCTTAGTTTGCCAGATAATGGCACACCTGCTGTTTTCTTGAGGCAATGCAAGATAAAAACATGGGTTGCTGACCAAAATATAGGTGTGCTTGTGCTCCATTTTAAAGTTCATTAATGTAGATATTGTTCATATTTCCAAAATTTATTTCTCAGTGCAGGTCATTGATAACTTCTTAAATGATCAAGTCACTAGTCTCCACGAAGATGACAAAGAAGTGAATCCGTCGCCAAATTTTTCTTAAACAAGAAATCAATTTCACGTAACACTACGCATCCTCAGCCCTACAATATATTCAAATAAGATAAAACTTTTCGTTCTTAAAGTTACTGCCCCTTACCTTCAGTGATAACAGTACTTTGTTGATATTCATCCACAATGGGCATCCCCATCCGTAATCTTTTAAGGCACGTCTTCAACAAACACACAAACAGTTTTCAAAACACGTCATCAAATGCCACAATAGCAACGATGGAAAGCTCCTCGAGGTTAAAATATCTCGAAATGCTGTACTCTAAACCAGGCATGTACAATAACGGCCAGCCTTTGGTGCGATCAGCCAGATAATTATTTGAAAACTACGGCTCAGACTAAATCATGTTTCAAGCTGTGATCGACGTGAACAGTGATTGCAATAATGTTGGCTTGCACGCCTGATATTAGTAACAATAATAGAATTAATTCTTGTGTCTCCAAGCGATGCAAATAAGTGTTGAATTTCACAAAACTGTGCAGTTTCACACTTAATTTAGTAAGTAATTAATCTTCACCAAGGTGACACAAGCTGCGGCTATAAAAAACTAGAAAATATGTCGTCCTCAAATAATAGCTTGCACCAAAACTGAAAAACCATTCGCGGCTAATTACAAAACAATAAAACCACAGCTACGAGCAACATTGTGGTGATTTAATACAAAGCGGCAGTGCAATTGCATTAAACAAATCAGCCAAGCGGAATGTCAAAAATTATCAATGAACATCGCAAGTTGACAAAAAAAACTTGGACAAGAATTATTTCATACGAGGCAGGATTAGATTTTGAATATTGATTTGTGTATTTAAGTTATCAAGCCATTTATTATCCTTCACAAGTATCCAAACAGTCGAAACTAGGTTACTCTGCAAAAAGCAACAGTGTAAGAGTCATAAATAGATGGTTTATTTAAAATGCCATAAAGCATAGTGCCGCGATATGGCCATGTCGTTGCTGTCATTCTCTTGTCTGGTTTGTTCCAAGCAGGCGCGTAGCCAGGGGAGGGCAATGGGGGCAATTGACCCCCCAAATTCTGAAAGTAGCGCTAACAATTTTCAGGGTAATCAACCTCTCGTTATGAAAGCCAAAGAAATGCGTCAGTGCAAATCAACCAAACTGATTAAAAAAAACTATTCTACTTCAATTAGTTAAACCTGATCATAGCAGTATGCTTTACCAGTTGCACATGGCAAACATTGTGAATAGATCAGGTGTCGGCAACCTTTCCCTAGTCGAGGGCCCAAAACAAACTCTGCAAGTAATGGCGGGCCATATTATTTTTCAACCAACAATTCCGTTCTCTTTGCAGTTACGATGTCGTTAAAACTTGCCAATTTATGGAATTTCAATAAAAATTAACGCCTGATTTTTACAGTTCATAACGAAAGTCCAAAATACGACATAGCTTACAGTATATTTATAACACAGTGCAGTTTCTCAAAATTAGTTCTTCATAAGCATGCAATGCAAGAAGTTGCAAGGAAGGCATATTCATAATACCATTAGGTAGGCCATAAAGTTACTACAATTTGTAACGGGGCTGCGGGCCGGATGATTTTGCTTGGTCGGCCAGATCCAGCCCGCGGGGCGTAGGTTGCCGACCCCTGCTTTTGAGTAAATGCTGGAAAATTCATGCCATGGTTAACCTTCACCTGAGATTTAAAGCTCCGTGTGAAAGTTGGTGATAACGAGATACAAACTTGAACATACGCGCTCGTAATCACTAACCGAAAGTAAAACAAGGAGTAACGCTTTTCGCAGCTGTTTCTGCTTGCTGTATCACACCTAATGGTGATGTAATCATCATTTCGAGACCATTGCCAAAAGTCCTCTCTGATAAATCTGGCATGCTACAAATACTGTATATTTTGCCCTTGACTGCAGCAACAGCCGTAGCTTTAAACGAACGTCCTAGATTTTTGTACAGCTTTGCAACTAAACGCGTGAATACGGCGGCGATATTCATTTTGTATGCCTTGAAACTGAAGCCTTGGCTAAGAAGCAATTCAGTTTAAAAGTCTTTTTTGTTACGCAATAGGCCAGGGGTCACCAACCTTTTTGAAATTGCCAGCTACTTCTTGTGTACCGATTAATGCGAAGGGCTACTAGTTTGATACACACAGCTGAAATCAACATGTTGCTCAATTTACCTTCAATTATTTTAGTATTGATACTCGTTAATGTGAAGACATTGATCATGCTAATGTTATTTTTAGAACAGACCCGTGGGGACCAACATGGTCCTTGCGGGCGACCTGGTGCCCGCGGGCACCACGTTGGTGGCCCCTGCAACAGGCACTGTTTAGCAATAATAACATTTGTTCTAAATCTAGATATTTAGATGTAATGGCAACCTAGACCAACTGTGACGGTTCGGGTTCAGTCACAAATATGTGGAGTCTTAACGGTTTCATCAATGATCTCCCATGACCTTGCCGGCGAGTAAAACAATTTGTTAAGTAATCAGAGTCCGACCTGTTCATAGTCTGAAAGTGTTTCAACTTTCACCTGCTGATAATTGCCACCCTATCCTACTGTAAATTTCAAAGCATTCAGCTGCAACGCGACGAGTCAGCTGAAAAATGTAACGAAAGTAGAAGATGCTTTTTGTTTTGTAAGCGTTGACACTGCCATTCACTTCCAGATAGCTTGCAATCTGTTTTCTCGATAAAGCGCATGTGACCGAAATCAGACTTGATTGAATTTTTTCCTGGTTGGATTTTGGTATTTAAACACTAGTGGATTTAAAGAAAGACTTTCAACCGCCTAGTTCCCAAACTTTTTTGAGCATGACCCAGCTCTAAGTTTGTTGAACACCTCGTAACCCAAGCCTCAAACAATGTATGAAAAAATAATGATGGTATGGATGATTTTCGGCAGCAAGTTGCTTAGTTCGTTTCTAAAGTTAGCAATCTACTCTTTTCTCAAGTACCTACGCTACAGGCAGACACAGACAAGCTGTGGTGACGTTGAAAAAATGCATCGCAGGTTTGGATCGCCTCTGCGCGACCAAGTTTTTGACCCTTCTCCACCCTTCTTTGGGTTTTTTAATCCATACTTTGGGAACCACTAAGCTAGATCAACTAACCAACCGTTGTGTTAAGCTGCGGCGACATGTAGGCCTACGGTATTTCTTAACTTATTGCTAAGCCGTGCTAATAATCGATTCTGGCTTCGTTTTCGCAAATAAACAACCGTTTTCACACTTTGCGCAGACTGAGTGTGTCGAACATATGCAGGTTTGTTTAGGGGGCGTATATAACTTTTCACCAATTTAAAATTTTCGTTATAATATTTGTGAATTTTATTGTAAATTCTGAATATCTAGATAGATAAGTACTCAATCGTTTTTGGGAAGCATTTAGTACAAGTAGCTAGACTCCCTCAACGCGTTTGAAAATGTTTGGATTTTATGTCATTAAATGCTATGAAATGCGACTGCGTCGCAGTCGCATTTCATAGCATTTAATGACATAAAATCCAAACATTTTCAAACGCGTTGAGGGTCTCTAGCCTTTACATTATAGGCTGCATACGTCAACCAGTCGCTCAAGAATTGGAAAAGTTCCACGTCTTGCATGCGCGCAAGTTTTGTAGGCTTACTTCTGGAGTCGGTGTCCTAACGCAAAGTCGCACTCGGCTTGAACGTGTGTTGGTGTATATCTGAAGCGTGCAAATAAAAAAGCGCAATCACCATGGCAGCCACAATGACTTCTTGCTCAACTGCACCATTAGCGAAAATAATATGCTGCAGGCCTTGCACTTATAGCATCAAGATTTACGCAAACGTTTTCGCAAGAAAGTTTTACGCGCAAATAGTGGCTTTCATTCAAAGTAAAAACTTGAAAATTTACTAAAAACTTTTAAAACTTGTCACTTCAATGAAAGCAGACTTTCTATTTGCCGGCGTAAATCTGAATAGAACTATTCAGAAAAAGAAGTACCAGAAAGAGATATTTTTTGGATGATGCTTTAAAAACAAGTGCTATTATATATTTCAATGTTGAGACTTGGTTGTTGTTTGCCCCCCCCCTATCAAAATTTCTGGCTACGCGCCTGGTTCCAAGTACCTTGGTGTGCTGAACATTTCGTGGAAAATTCGTTTGCTGTTTGGCCAACACACCGTTGGTTTTATATAACACAATTCGTCACATAAATACCATAGTTTGCACAAATCAGGTTTTGATTCAGTGGGAAAGTTTTATATTATAATCACTAAGTGCGCAGTGCTTGCAAGCATTCGCTCAACTAGAGGTTTGAGCCAGGGAGAGCAAAACTTAGCTGAAGGGAGCCAACTAGCCAAAACTCACAAAAAAGTTAAGAAATGATAGGACTCTCTGGATGTCGTGACTGTCTATACTAGCAAAAAAATAACGAAAACACCCCGAAAAACGCAAAAATACAACTTGAAGAATACTAGATATCAAAATGTCAACTAGAGGAGGCCCAGTTTTTACATTTAGCTTGCCAGGGGGCGGCTGACCCCTTGCCCCCCTGTCAGTTACGCCACTGCTTGCAAACCCTGACGAACTTCTAGTTTGACATTTTAGTCTTTTTTAGAGCAATTTGTTTGTAATTGGTTGGTTTTTATCCAATTGTGGTCGGACTTTTGTGGGTTTCGTATTTAAACTTCCCTTTCTTTGATATAGTCAGCATGTGGGGAAATGTAGCCCAAAACTGTGGGTCATCTTTCTTGTTACATCTTGGAGAGCAGTCTTTCTTCCCATGCTGTCATGTCCGAAGGAAAGTTTGACGGGCTGCTTTCTCTTTGAGACGGTTTTACTCTGGTGAGGTAATCTTCTTTCCTTTGGTTGAGTCTCCTCAATCATATTACATCTCCGAATAAAATTGACCTAAATTTCGCCTTTAGGTTGTGTAATTTACCGTTAATTAGCTGCCTTCCTTCCACTATGGGTTTCACAAAGTCTTATGTGACAAATTCAAAATCATCTTCAGTAATTACGCAAAGATTAACGTCGACGAATTCCACTTTGCCCGTCTGGTCAGGTGTGCAGGCTTGGCGCAAATGCTGAAGTTGGGGCTTCTCGAACGCGTCCATCAGACGTTTCTGATGCGGTTATCCAAATTATGTCATTGATGAAACTACGGAAAAGTTTTGCCACATTTAGCACACCAGCAATCGGCTGTAGGATATGATGTTACCAATGAAACAGAGTGATTGTCGTCAGTTGCAATTCCATTTTTTTGGATATATTATTGGTTGCCATCAGTAACGTTACCAATGAAACAGAGTGATTATCGCCAGTTACAATTCCATCTTTTTGGGTATATTATTGGTTGCCATCAGTGGCGACTCCGCCTCCTCGGGCTCAGGCTGAGTCGTCGATTGCGATATTCATTGTGGAACGTGAGCTTGTCTGCTTTGCATATTTGTGCCACCCAGGGGTGTAGTGCTAAAATGAGAGATGTGGGAACGCCATTCCCACAACAAACAAAAAGGAAGACTCCACCAAATAGTTCAACTAAAGTGCGCATTCGGCAACAAGAATTTCCACACTGGATCTTCCTGTTTCACTGTAGTGCTACGGTGCTATACACGAGATAACTTTGTCATTTATTCATTTATGCTGCTCCAGGCAGTGGCGATTCTAAAGGGGGAACTTGGGTGGGCCATACCCCCCGTATTTTCACTTGGCCCACTCTTTGGCCTTCCCAGTTTTTTTCTTAATTTCCCGTTAAGTTCGTTTGGTTGACATATACAGTAAAAAACTTTGAGCCAGCACTATTTTAAACGATAATTTAGAAACCCTCTAGCCTGCATTCAATATTTCCCAAATGCATGGTAAGCTATGTTGTTGTGTTTGGCGGGCGGATAACTAGGGTTGTTTATGACGACACACAACAGTCGTTGCTCGAATACCGCGTGAAATTTAGTCACACCGCGGTCGTGGTTCTGAAAAATTCATTTCGGAACTAAGAAATGGGAAAGATTGATCTTTCGTGCATTTCAGTGTGAGATAGAACTGGAATATATTACTGTCAGCAGATTGTTGCTTGCCCCAGTAGCAAAAGGTTTGTGAAAGCATTAAGAATTGGTTTCAGTTAATTTATCCGAATTTATCCCGGCTGCAGTATTGCGTTCTGCTGCCTAATTGTTCACAGTATATGACTTCGAAACATCTTATGTAAGTGGTTTGTGACTACTGTTTCAAATCTGTTCACACATGTGCTGTAACCTCAGAATTTCTAGGGGTTTTCTGTAATGATTCAGAAGCAAGTCTTTAGCGTATTTCAGCTCTTTGCTCCGGAGGGCAAAGATTTCTACCAGAAAAACACTTGAAAGAATTCGCAAATCATATTCATTTAGTGAAAATGATTTAAAACATGAAATAACTTTCGCAAAGAATTTGCTTCGTAGCTACATTGAGGCAAATGAGGCACTTGCCTCGAACTTTCTGTAATGTGGCCACAAAACACTTTTGCAACGCTAAATCAAATCATATTTTATTGCGTGGCTGTTTTAAAAAGAGCAGCAGTGCAGCTACACTGTGTTGCAACTACCAGCCTAGATTAAATAAGGGCAGGATATTAGGTCTCCATAAACCACAGCAAAAAACATACCTAACTGGGCACAACTAAAAAATTCGCCTCTGTAAAAATTTGACCCTGACTACGGCCATGATACTGGGTGACAATGTTGTAAAGGCAGATTGTTCAGTTCAACGATTTTACAGTTCAACAATGTGTTGAAGATGGAATGCTTCTCCAGGAAACATTCAAGAGTTTTAGCCAATGTCTTTGCACAAGCTTGGATAAAGTTCTTTCACATCTGCTGCCACAATGTATAACGCCGGCCTTTGCTTTTTAGACTGGGGGCTTTCCTGTTGAGCAGGTCTCCAATGTACTGGTGGCTACCCTCACAAAATGTATGCGCTGTTTTTGCAAGTTTTCGTTAATACGCTTTAGGATAAAATCTAAAACTGTAATAATGCTTGACGTGCTGATTTTCCCAGCAGATTGTAACAACCGTACCGGCATGTCTTTGATATCAACGCTCAAGAAGCTCTTCGAGGTTAACTTGTGTGTGTTGAAAAGCGGAAAACACAAGCCGGCGCACAGCACCGAAAAATTTACTGTTGACCTTGCGGTACGAGTTTTCCTTCCATTAATAATCAAGATCGTTGCAATATTTTCTGACTCAGTTAAGACAAGCGTCGCATCCATTTACCGGCACATCCATTTTTTTAAATGCCGCAGTTCTTTGACCATCACAGCGTTATACTTATAATCTTCATAATTAAGCATAACAATTTTCCCGTCCTTATCTGCTCGGCAATTCAGGGATAACTCGGAGATCTAGATATCACATAACATTTTTCCTCTCTTCTGTTAGTTTACAGGTAATTTAAACTGTCCCTTTATTCTTTCGATAATGTTTTTGGTTCAGTATGTGACAACACCAAAGATTTCAGGTTCCTTAATTTTTTTAAAATCATGGCTACGTTTGTGGTGGCTTCGTAATGAAGTATATCCTTATTAGGTCTAGAGTATTTAGGATTTTCAGTCTTTTGGCAACACATGGGTTATATCTTTCTTTTCTCCAAGCAATGCACGCCATTCTGTTCGTCTGACGTGCTGGTGGGCGTTGAACCATTTCGCGCTTTCTCTCAACTTACTCCAATTTATTGTGACGGGTTGCTTATTACGTTATCTAGCTGAACTTTTTTATAAACCTAAATGCGGTTTTGTAGTTCTCTCTGAACGGTGTTTAGTTCTCTGTAAACGGTGCGTTGTTCAGTTGTTCAAGCATTTCCACGCTTCTGTGTCTGTTTCATGGGCATGTAGATTTATATTTTGTTGCTCAATCTGCAAAGCAAAGTCAACGTATATCAGGCGGTTGGATGTAAGACATTTTCTTTCTTGCACCGAACGAGGAAACTTTTCGCTGGCTTCAGCACACTTTGAACAATTCAGGAACGGCGAGATGGCGGGTATTAAACTAGGCTTACTGCAAGCATTACAGAAACCAGCCGACTGGATTCTACTTTCATGAATTTGCGATGATTCGGACTTGCACATATCTGTGTTCAAGTAATTAGTCTTCAGCAAGGTGACGTGGTTGAATCAATCAGCAAACTTTTAAAAATAGGAAATCGATATCACGCAACTCTACGCATCCTCAGTTCTGAAATCTGTAAGCAGTGAGCCTGCTGTGATAAACGAGTTCAGGACGAAGATGAAAGTTTCGAGTGATAATGCTATAAAGAATAAATATATAAAAAATAACAATAACTTTCTGATTGATTCAACTTTGTCACCTTTCTGGAACCTAGTTACTTACTACATTTTCCAACATGTTCACTGCATATTTCACAAAACAGGCATTTGGTAGTAAAAATCAAATATGCTGGCCTGGGCAAATCAAAATTCTCATTGAGGAATTTTATAACAGACTTAGATATTTATGTGAAGAGGATCTGCAACTAAGACTTACTGAAGATACAATACATTCTGAAAAAGCACCTCTACACGTACAGTTGGGGTTATTGACCTGTAAGACTCATCTGTATACAAAAAAAGCATAGAAAAAGCAGTTTGCAAGGCTTCTACAAGCGTTTGAAATTGGTAAAAAAAATATCCTTATTTTGGCGAAACAAATATTCAGCTTCTTTGGAAACACTAATATATGTGAGCAAATGTTCTCAGTGTAGAATTTCAATTAAAACACGCAATGTTCTTCTCTTACCAATGAACATTTCAAAAATATTCTAATAATTTCAAGTACCAGTATTGATCCAGATTATGATGAGCTTGTTGCCAACAAATGATGTATAACGTTTCTCATTAAATGCAATTTGTTTGAATTGATGTATGATGGCGATTTGTTGTTCACCGTTGCAATTTACATTTCACTGCATTTCGTCAGTTTTGTGAAATCTGTAGGTGGCAACATTGGACGTAGCCCATGAGAAAATATTTGTGTGGTGTGGCTCTTCTACTGTTGAGTTGTACAAGTCTACTTTATACCTTCAGTTCTTTACAATGATAAGTCCAAGACCAATGGTGCATGTATCATATTTCAATAAACAGACACAAACAAAATGACAGATGTCTTGGGAGTACAAGACATGCACAACATTACCAGTGGTCCCTGGGACAATGTGATGGCAACTAACTTTAACTTTGTAAGCTGCATTGTTATTGCTGAGACATTTTGGTCACTGAAACATGTAATTGGTGTTGTCGTTGTTATTACAAGGGTTGTGGAGCCGGAACTCAAAACTTTAGGTTCTGACTCCAGGCATCTAAATATATTTGCTCTGGCTCCGGAACGATTTGGCCCATTGAAAACTAAAAGCCATTGCATTATTTGTACAACTCACATGCCCCACAAACTATGTCTGTAGAACCGGAATCCAAATTTCAGGCTCTGGCTCTACCTTCCAAAAGTTTTTGGCTCTGGCTCCAGCCATCCGAAATTGCTTGGCTCTGCATCCACAGCCCTGGTTGTACACACCTGCCCAATCATTACCATTTGATCCAGGTAATCCACTGTGTAAAACAATCACTTCATGGAGTTAATGTACTTGTGCGTCTCCCAAGAACACAATTTTGCCAGCAGTGATTTTTAAGTGTGGTTAGAACACTGGGGATGATCTCAAAACTACAAAAACAGACAAGAATCAGTTCGCATGTCACGTGCTATGTGATAAACCCATCTGCTGCAAGTACTGGTAGGGTAATATCATCTTATTTCTATCATAATTAACACACATCAGCACACCATACCTGTGACAGGCCTCACTGACACACTGAAATTACAGTAGGCTATGATCACAATAGTTGACTTGAAATGCTTTGAGATCAGATCACTATGAATGAGCTAAAAGTTGAAATTGAGAAGTGTTTCAGTTTGCTGTTTGTTGCAGGTGTCAGGTCAGATGTTACTTTGCAATTTCATTTCAAAGAGTTAATTTAAATGATGTTAACATGGAATTAAATCATCCAACATCATCACATGATTTCTATTGGCACTAAAACTATTTTTAGCAATTAAGTGACACATTCTCACATGTTTGTTGAAAGACATAACAAAATCATAACAAATTTGAGTTTGAGGTAAGCTGGAAATGAACTGGGTGCTTTCTTTGGTCTTTGCGTGGCAATTACAGTCTGCTGGTGAGATCACAGATGCTGTGAAAACATCAGCTAATGGGTAGCACAAAACATTTTATTAAATACTAATAGTGCAATCATGTTATTAACCGCTTGAGAGGTAGAGCAATTTACCAAAATGTCTGCCAAGGAAGTAGGAAGGATATCAAGGTCGTGAAATACAGAAATATTTTTGATGAGGCACATTTCCTGGTTCCCAGAGCATAAATTCAATAAAATAACCTGAACTAAGCTGATGCCTGTTGAGGAAGGTCTATTGTAGTGCAGTCAGTTAATTGTTTCTCCACAAATTGCTGCAGTTGGAAAGAAAACTGTCTATTCTGCCTCAACCTCAGGACATATGCCAATTTTCAAACTTTCTTGCAATTGAATCACAAATTATAGAATAGCACATGCTAAGAATGTTTTGCACTATAGATGTAATTGCACACATGCAAATAAAAACTAGATTTTACAACCGATCTGAGTAACTGCGCAACATAGCCAATTCACAAGGTGCCCAATGCACATAAAACATCACCTGCACTTCTTTTTTATGTCCCAAAGCTTCAACCTGCTCCAAGCAATCAGGAAACATTAACTTTGGATAGAGGCGATGAGCCCAATGTTCAAGTTTTGATAAGAGAAGATCCAAATCTTCAACCTTTAAAATATTGCTTCTTCAACACAATAGTTAGTTGTCTGGTGTAAAACCAACAACTAGCCAAAAAGTAAACACTGCAACAAACACTCAGCATAAAATATTATTCGTCAACAATCATCATAGAACCATGAATAAATTTATGTAGAATTCATTAATAATAACATTGTTTTATTATTAAGCCTCCTCTGAAAGTAACTTCCAATAAATGTGACTTGCCCACTGATTTCAGCAGCTTGCACTGAGGTTGCCATGCACTAAGGCACTAAGGTAAAAATTGAAAGGTTGCCATCACACAGCCTCTAATTAGAGTCATTACAGTCTAATGAGTTTGGTTAAGGGACAGTTTAAAAAATGATTTGCCTTCAAGGTTCCAACAGAATTTGGTCATTACGTTCTTTACAATTTAGGTTCTGAAGTAAATGTCATCAAAAAGCTCACTTGCACCTCATGCAAACCTTTTTTAAACCACACTGGCATCTAAACTCAATAGCACTTACCTATTCTTTTTCTCCATAGCAAAATGTTTGATGAATATCTAAGTCTGAGGTAACTAAATTATGTCCCAATAATTTGAAACTATTTTTTACTCTGCACAATGGAAAACATTTGTTTATAACCAAAATGTAGGCCAGAGCAGGCACTGTTGAGACAAATCAACTCAAACAGGCAAATAATAAATTTAACCAGCTTCAAAATGTAAACCAGATCATATTTGGATATACTCATCATACACTGATTGAAAGCTTTTTTTTGCTGAGACATTTTGGTCACTGAAACATTTCAGTCATTTTTGTTCATAGCAGTATTGAAAGTTTTGAAACTCGTTGTAATAGTATTCATCAGTCTATATTTTCAGACATTGTAACTGAATTGACTTATTTTTTCAGTCATTAAAAAAATTTGGTCAATGATTGAAAAACGACTGAAAAAAAACAGGCAATGATCAAATATTGGAATATGTTTGAAAAACATCATCCTGCCAGATGTCTAGTCCATTAACTGGTTTTGCTCCACATTGATAAGCACACAAATATAAATGGCATTACCTCATATCCTTTCCCCTTAAATAAAGCATCACTAAAATACGATTTGAGAGCAGGAATTCCTCTTGCACTGAGAAGCCTGGAATATAAACAGACATGAATGAAAAAATGAATCAGGCACAAACTAACACAGTGGTGTAAAAATGTGGTTGCACACTCATGCCATGCAACCAAAAACTCGGAGTGCATGAATGGGATTTGCAGCGACATAACAGTGCCAAGTTTATAATTTCAAGTGCAATATTATGGCAAAGCTTATATTATGTGCTTCTAAAATTAACAGAAAATTTTGCACCCCTCAACTAAAAATTTCATGTCATGCATGCAACAGTATTGCTGCTAACACAAAAACAGTTCAATGTTTGCATTTGTATGTACTGAACTGACACTATTTTATCCAATGCATTATGTTTTTTGTTTACCATGTCTTTGATTAAAAAAACATCGCCCAACATTTGATCTACACCAAGTTTTCTCTAGCTTTTTTAGCTATGGAACACCAAGAAATAAAGACATATTTGGGAGGTCATTTTGGCAGTAAAGGTTTGACTCCCACAGTAACTTTTTGCATTCGTAAAAAAACAAGTGTTTCATGCAGGTTAGGATCTTTTTATGGGTCACGCCCTGATACACATGAAAATCAGCCATGTATGTGAGAAGCCAACAGTAGCATTCATGCTCTTCACGAGGTAACAAACACCAGTATGTGAAGTAAGGAGCCAAATGAACTTGCAGTGTGTCATGTTTATTGTTAAGCTGAACACTGTAAAGGAGGTTGCCCAACACAGGTGAAGAAACACTGATCTTTACAAATGGTTAGCTCTATATACGCCACGTACAGGAGTGCACCACACTCCCCCTAATGTTTCATTTTCGATCGAGCAGTTCTTTGTTAAGAAGTACAGTAGTAAGATATTAATCTGAAATTTATTGAAACTGTTTCAGATAAATATGGAATAGAAGATTTGAAAATCGGAGGTTTTGTCACATTTTGTGTCATCACGGATTTTGCACTCTTGTAGAAGTTTCAAATTCAGTGCCTATGGTTCACTCATCTACTGAAAGTAATTTCTGCAGAATTTGTGGGACAGAAGGATAAATGGTGGTTGGGTTTAGAAAAGATTAATCAAAATTATTTCTGCTGCCATATTTCAAATCAAGCACAATCTTTATGGATTTTATATTTCATGCATTAGACTGGCTTCTAAACAATATTCATGGCAGTCACTGCAGATGTTTTTATTGCATATATATATAGAGGATTTCGGCACGAAACATTTTTGAATTTCAAGTAGGCCACTATAATTGAATGCATCAATAATTATCAACACAAAATACATTGCTCCATAAATTTCAATGTTGGTATACAAAAACTAACATTTTTGGTGGATGTTTAAGACTGGAGTTATTTTTTTCAGAAGTTTAGGCAAACAACACAACCCACCAGGTATGTTGTTTGATTGTTATATTGTTGGGTAATTCATTTTTTTACATAACGCATTTTTTTTAACCAGAATGCGCACAGAATCATGAGTCATAGTAGTGCAAAAAATATTAGGTTTTTAAATACTCCTTAGCAAGGCAAAAGTATAAATATCAATGCTTCCAAATGTCATTCAATATGGAAACCAGAAAAATGTGATTTTTTTGGTTTCTCTCAAACTCAATTTGCAGATACATTTTGTTTGCATACCAAGACAGGATAGATAAGCTGATACATCCATGACTGGTGATATGTGATTTATTGAGATGGAAAATGATCTTTGAAACCCTTTACTAACAGATATTTTAGAGTGTGAAGGGTAAACTGTCATTCACCAAATACTTTAACTATCATAATTGTAACAGTTTTAAACATATATAACCTTTTTGAATCCAATTTTGGTCCTCTGTTAAAACTTTTCTTCTTTTTGGCTGGTCCAGCTTGCTGGTCATCCAATTCTGCTAGATCTTCTTCATCCCCTTTTGGAACTAGAAAAGAAGTAAGCAACACTTGGACAACATGAAAAAGTAAATAAAATTGTAAAACTAAACTTCCTGAGCTCTACTGTTTCAAAGATATAAATTAATGAAAATAAGTAATCCTCTGTCTTTTTACTTTAGCTGTACTTACAGACATCTCCTCACTATTGTGGCAGAAGATTGTATTTTGCGTACATACTTAGCAGTCAACCAAAAACAAAATATAATTTTGAAATTCACCCTCCATAATTCTTCCAGCTTAGGGATGCATCAGAGTTCTGTTTCATTGAAAAACATGATTTAGTTCAGGTTCTGGCCAGAAATGAGTCACTTCTACAATAAGCAAAACTAAACTTACCTTCATTGTCTGGTTGTTCTTGCAAAAATTCTTTGTCATTACTACCAAGTGGAAAGTCAGCATCAATTACATCATCTTCCATGCTCTACTAAACTTATATGCAACACATTAGTTGCAAAAATGTGGCCTATCATACATAAAAAACACTGGTATTGTCTGTTTTCTCCCAAGGCAAATGCTGTGCTGGGGTTCATCCTTCACACTGGTAACACTATCGCAGGGGTCTCCAAACAACAGTTCCACCAAGGGCCAGACATCTTATATAATGTGCATATTTCAGGATACATTACTACATTCTACTGAAATCAACAAATTATTCGAAAATATTTTATTTTTTCACTGACATAATGGCTTAAAGAAAAAAAATTAAAAAAAGTAAAATAGCTTAAAGAAAAAAAACCTTAACGAAAGTTGGCAAGGTTAGAGTGACTCTAAGAGTCAAACCGAAAATCATTGGCATAGAAGCCGTAACGCATAACCCTTCTTGTTACGGGCCTTAGGCCACGAGGTCCACGCTGTTTGAATGACAAAGTGACCCTTTTATTTGAATTGCGTCAGGACAGGCCTATCCGCAGTCACTTCCTGACGGTAATGCGTTACGGCTGCTACGCCAATGGTTTTCGGTTCAACTCTCACCTTGCCAACTTTCGTTTTGTTTTTTTCTTTACTTTTTTCCAGGTTTAGGTGTTACGTTTAGGGGTAGTGTTAGGGTAGTGTTAGGTTAGGGCTACGGTCAGGGGAAAGGTTAGGTTTATCTTTTATATTTAGTTCATTTCCACCAAGCCTACTGCACTCTCGTCGTGCGTTACCGTTAGGTCACAGGTGGCGTATGAATAACAATAAGTCTTCAAATTTCAAGATCCATAGGCGTATCCATAGCCACTGCCTTTGTCTTTTTTTGTACGCAACACTGTTCATTCATCATTGTTCTTGGTGAATTGCATGTTGTGTGGTTGAAACGTTGACCTGAGAAAACCTACTTCAATGGGTGAACAAAACGTTGACTAAAATAAAAAAATAATCACCAAAATACCGAACTTTATGTACTACTACTGTTTCTTTGCTTATCAACACTTCGCGCCAAACAACAACTTGTAAATTTTCACAAAACCACCACTACGAGCGCTGTTTCAATTGCCTACCAGTGTTGCCACTCTGTTGTCACAGAAAAGCACTAGATTTCATGATAAAAACACTAGATTCACAAAAAAGGCACTAGATTACAAAATATTGATCATTCTTCTAAAAGAATTCAATGCAAGTTAGCTGCAAAAGCAAAAGGCAAACTTACACACAATAAAAATGGCCAGGAAACACGTTGCAGTCCAAACAAAGACACTGTGCAACTCATTGTAAACCAGTCACAAAGAAAACGGGAGAAAGCAGCAACACTTGTGTTTGTTTTGCAGGCCATTGAAACTTTTAACAGCTGACCACAGTGACTTCGGTGTGGTTTAACTCAAAACAAATTATATGCTCACGTGTAATTTGAGATGTAATCAAGCAGAATTTTTAGCAAATTACAGTACAATGGCACAAAATGAAAAAGTCTTATTGCGGTTACATTTGCACAAAATTGTGTAATTAATTACATTTAGCTCACTCATAAAAAAACACTAGATCGCTATGAAAAAAACACCAGAACACTAGATGAAATGCAAAAAGAGTAGATCTAGTGGAAAAACACTAGGAGTGGCTCCACTTTTGCCTACACTAAGGCTAAGCATAACGCATATATCAGTCAGCCCTGGGTGTGCACTGTGCACAGCGCATCAGTGTTGAGCATGACCTGGTTTCCGGATCGTGTTCCAACCGGATTCTCCAATTCAGAAACGGATCCGGTGTCAAGCGAAATTTCTGACCTACTAATAATTCGCCTTTATCAAGGCAACTTTCGTGTTATGAGCACAGTACTCAAGACTTCAAGAGAATGGTCAAGCAATAAAAGATCAAATCTGTTTTTCACAGAGTTTAATGTGCGTGTGCAAATTGAACTAGGCTCGCAACCAGAGTGGGGAACAAACCGGGAAATCAAAGCTTCCACGAAATTTTTATGCATTATTTTAGATTTTCATACAATGTTATGTTGATCTATGTTTCATGTGAAGCCCCTGAACAAACTACCGACTACTTGTATTTTATACTGGGATCCTTGTATCTGCATGGTCCAATTTATTCGCGATAGTAGTTTTGTGTAGAGTGTGATTTCTATAGCCTGCATGCAAAGATTCGTTATTTAGGTATTTGAGATCGAATTGGCCAACCACCCTTTCCTTATTCTATAGCGATCCACTTACGAAGCTATGGGCGTTTCTGTAGTCTATGTTTCATGTATTTTATTTATTTGTTTGTTTATAGCAGACACGAAGTCCATAGTATGAACACACACACTCTGCAGAACGCAGGTTGAAAAAACAGACAATACAGAA
>JGI24158J21664_10002617_pt1 | contig 22041 bp, 15 predicted proteins | sample Ectturendosymbi3_FD_21664 | JGI IMG/M metagenome (IMG submission 21664)
AGTGTGCGGAAAGTAAGGCGTGCTTTTCTCAGAAACCTGACCCTGCAGCTGACGTCTCACTAAAAACGCAAAGACAACGATTCTTTCGCGACTCGACGCGTCTGTTGACAATCCAGTAGAGGATATAAATATAAACAACACGAACTCTTAAAAAATACTTGTGTCAAGTGACACGAAAGCAAAAATTGATATCGCGCGAAGACTGGATGAAGAAGAACATTTGACAGTTTGCGCGACTCGTCATGGGTCAAGGGTCACCGTTATGATTGGTGGAGGGGCGGCACGCTGACGTATTAATATTGATGTGCATGGGTGTTCGGAAGGGGAGGGAGGGGAAGATTTTAACATTTGACATTTTCCTATTAACTTTTTAGCAAAAAAAAGTTTTTATCTTTGTTTTGCTGGGGGTGAAATGAAGTTTCATCATTTTTGACCCCAGGAAAATTCCACTATTCCCCCCTTTGAAAAATCCCTCCAACGCTCACATTGATGTGCTCATTTGCGAATATAACATCTTCACTAGACCGTCGCGGTACAGGAATCTCATGTAAGCCCGGTAGCGTTCAGTCGGTGCACGAGAGTCAGGTTTGGGTTTTCGAACTTTTCTTCGACTCGGCGAATGCTCATCGCACCTCAGCGTGAATCCATCACACGGCAAGTGTTGCGTTCGCCAAGCCGGCGACTCAAGCGGGAACGGTCGTCGACATGCATCGCGTTGCCAAGCAACGGCGCAGTCTTGCGCGCGGGCGCAACTCGAAAGACTTCTGTGTAATTCCGTGCCGCGCATACCCCGCGAAGCAGCAAAAGCTGAAGGGGATCGAACTAGAAGCGCCGGCCGGCAGTTTCGTCGCGGTAATGGCAAGAGCAAAGAAGCGAATAGAGCGAAAACATCGTCAGGTGCGAAAAAGCATATTAAGAAAGAGAATCGCCGTAAGATGCGGCGAATTTGTTAAAATAAATAGCCACCGAGGTCGCATCCACCAGCGACGTCGAACGCAACCAAGGCACAAAACCGTAGATGATGGCAATTGATGCACAGCAGCAAATCAACGCAACTGTTAGCTGCACCTGTTGACCAATTATTTTGGTTGATTTTCTAGACGGAAATGACGCGAGCGTGCTTGAATTCGAGCCGCAGCTCTCTTTACTGAGCGCTGCAAAAGTCATTCTGACAAACTGCGTTATTCCGTGGGTCGTGAACTGTATTTCATCGGCGTTGGTTTAGAATTTGTTTTTGCCTGATGATTGTACAAAGTCTCCACATAATACCGGTAATAAAAGCATACACACTTGGGAATAAATAGATTTCCGAGCTTCGTTTCTGCTGCAGTACAACGAACGCCCAACACCACTTTGGCGTCCATCTCTGAAGTCACGCGCGAGATATCGCGCACCACAGCAGCTGAGTGTGAACTGGCGCGAAACACTTTGTCGAAAGAAAACAAAATGCGAAAAAAAAATAAATCCAACGAAACGAACGCGGACAAATCTCTTCGGGTCCTAAAGACGAAAGAACGCTGGAGCTTGCACCGGATTCTTCAAGAGGCCAGAACGCCGGGCGCCAGGAAAGCGAATCACTATGGAACAGTGGCAAATCGAAGTTCCCCGGCGTGCAGCAGCTTTCCGAATATGCAAAATATTTGTTGTCCGCGTTTCAAAGCCCTGTTGTTCGCAAGCAATCCGTCTCGACTTGACAAATCGCCGCTTAAACGCTGAGATTGGATTCAGACTCTTCGCTGCGCCGAGAAGGGGTTTAAGACTTTTGAAGACATTTTCGGCCTCGTTTCCTTTTCACCTCCGTCGAAGCCGGTGCAAGTGTACCGTAAGATCTGCTGTCGCAACCTCACCGACGTGACGTCATACCAAGTGCTCTTCTGTGGCGGTGATGGTCCCCCCCAGCTTGCGCACGAGCGCCGGATTGGAGTTGATGTCGCTGAGGCGGTGGGTGAGACTGTTAGGCTCTTTTTCTCGCAAACGCTTCAGGTCGTTGCGTAGGTTCTGACCGAACAAAGGAATGGCGTCATTCGAGGGGAGGAAAAAGAGTGACCGGCAACGTGCGGTGCCGGCCGGCGACAAAAACGAGACTTCTGACGACATGCGACAATTACACCAAAATAATTTAATTCTTCTCACTTCCCTGTTTTGGCAGAAGAGCATTGTTCTTTCCCTTAAGGTGGGCAAATGAGCAGTACCACCAGACCATTTGCGCAGTTAAATCTCATTCTCGCGCCCTTGCAACATTCCAAATTTAATATCGTATATATATATATGTATATATATATATATCGCACAGCCCTTTATATGGCCACATTGACCTTCCAGCACTTGAAACGCTTCACTGGTTGTGTGTCTGCATGGGTGAGCAATTGCACGCTCACAGAAACATTTGCTCAGTGCAAAACGTTCTTAGAGGTAAGACTAGAAGAACCCAACACACGCGAGAATAATGATTTTCAAACGCGAGAATAATGATTTTCTTCGATATGCAGCAGCTAGCACACGACACAACGCGATGCTCACACACAACTTGGCGCCAGCCACAGGCAACTTTCTTGCGACTTACCATCAATTCTTGCTGTTGATGTTCCTTCTCGAGCCGCAGTTTTTCCATTTCCGACTTCAACTGTTCGTACTCTTTCCTGCTCGCGAGGTTCGGGTCGGGAACGCCGTTAGTGCGTCCGCCCACTCCGGGCCTCCCTGAATTGGAGTCGTTCTTCCCGGAAGAGCGTGGCCAGGACCCCGTCTGAGATGACGACGCTATACTCTCCTGCAAACAATGCCGCGCGTGACAGCAGTGGATGCAAAACAGCACGAAGCGGCAAACATTTGACGACGAATGAATTATGCACGATTTGCCGGCTAGACATCGCACCAAAGATCTCAGTGGGGCCACACGTTTCAGAAAGACAAAGCTGGAGGTGAGTGCAACAAAGAGCATCCCAGTCTTTTTCTGTCGTTGCTGTGCGCCGATTTTGACGGATATATTTTGTGTGAACGATTCCAGGCAGTCTTCGTTTGCAGCTAGCTTTCGATTGCAGAGTTAATCGTAGCTAAACAACGACTTGCCAAGGAGTGAACAGTCCTGCTGCAAGCGCCAAGGTTCCAAGTTTTATACAGGGTTTAGATATGACTACGTTTTACTTCAGCACCACTTCTTACCGTCACGAAATAAGATTTAACTGTTAAATTTCGACGCAAGGAACTCATCTTTTAACACATTTGTTTTTCTAAAACGTTACCTCAACAATACGGATGCGAAGTCACACCAAACTCACCAATCCTGTGTCCGAGTCTAGGCTCGTGTTGCTTCCACATGATTGACAAGGGGATGTGGGGTGACCTTGCCTGAAAATATAATCCCTTGTCAAGAAAGCGACAGAGCTTGAACGTAGATGTTTCGGAGGAGTTTGTATTTATTATTAACGGAGCCATTCGGAAGTGTCGAATTGAAACGAAAAAGCGGCACACGGTGCACTGGCAGCTGTCTGATAAAATCATCATGCGCACAGTCACCAATTTCAACGCAAAACGTGAAAATGAGCGCAAAATACAAACACGTCACTTAATATTTGAGCTACAACAAAACAGTAAGCTCTAGGCCAGTGGTCCTTAGCCATTTTGACATATCTTACCCTTTTATCGAACAAGATTACCACATTTAACCCCAATACACTCAATGGTGCTCATTTAATGAAAACACGAAACTAACAAACAAACACTTCCAGTTTATAATGATTTATAAAAATTTACATTGGCAGCAATTTTTTTCAGTGCATGTACCCCCTTGGAAAATAAAATTTACCAGATCAGGACTTTTCTGTCTGGCCGATTCGGTCACGGGACTTTTCCGTCAGACTATGAAATATTGTAGAAATCTTGCATGTTCACTTTTTAATGCAAACTGACTTAAATCAACGAAAGGTTTTATTTAAAAAAAACAAAAAACTATATCCATGATCCAAGATCCAACAGTTAATCAGCATCAACATATGATTTTCATTAGCAAGCAATTTTAATCATTATCGACATTTTGCAACAAAATACAAATACCTCAATCTCATAATTACAATTCAGACTTAATCGCAACCATGACTCCTCAAACGAGAGTTAGTATAACACCTGCTAGCGTGACAATTCGCCTGCCTATATAATCATTTCAATAAACAAAGGTGATCAGTTGTTTATGTACAAAAATGTCTCCACATCGAAACGACCAGACCAAGATGTCTCGTGACCGAAACGAAATTTACTCAGGTAAAGAACCACTGTTCTGGGCGCACAACAAGCCAGCGCGAATGCCATCACCACGTTTCAACGCACCTGCTCTTTTTCGGGGATCCACCGAGCGACGTCACACTCCCATTGATGAACTTCCGTTCTAAATTCATGTCCGACACGTTGCCGCTGTCGTTGCTAGGGGAGCTCGACGCACCGTTTCTGGATTGACAATCAAACCACCGGGTCATTACGCAAGTTACGACAAAATGAAGCTGTGTTTGTCGGGTCTTTGAGGCAGTGAAGACGCAGTCAATAAAAACGAAGTGCTTTGCAAAATACGAAAAAAGCAAACCAAGATTTTGGATTTGTTCAATGTCGGCAGCAAAATTTCAGGACGCTGATGTTGCCACTTCGTTGCGATTATCCGGGCTGGTTCATTTGCACATCCGTGTGCAAATGCACTTCATCGGCAATCAAAGGCTCCCACATTTTGAGCAAATCACCAATTTAATCATCAACGAGTTTCGATGCGCGGCAAATCTTACCTTTTGACGTCAGAGTCCACTGGTTTTGATCTTTCAAACTTCTTCTTCAGGTCGTTCTTCCCTTCCTGGAAAAAGGTAGATACTGGTAGAAAAAAGGCTCTGCAAGAGCTGCAAAACTTTCCTTTTCATAAAATATATATGACGAGGAATATTTTCAAATTTTTTCTTCGAAAATGTGTCACTTTAAACACGATAAATTGCGTCTCTCACACCATACACTAAACACGCAGCTTTTGAACTATTATTTTTTTAACAAGCAGTGAAGCACGTTCGGCCATCACACAACTGCTTTCGGAGAAGGTATTCGTATCTTAGAAAAGTTTTGCTTTGTCTTTAAGTGGAAATATCGTTTGAAACGCTGCAAGGTTACGTGAACAGATGTCCTGTTTCCGACACAAGTACCCTCACATGAACAAGTCTTCAATTGCTTCGGGTACTTACTGCGCTCGACTTCAAGTCATTGTGGGATACCTTGCTGGACAGCGGGGGACTTCCCCTATCGTCGGAAGATCGTCGGTTCCGCGTCAGTCTCTGCACGAATGAAAAGGGAAAGTTTACGACGGATGTCGAGGTTAAGGACATAAAATATCTTGGGTTTTCAGTGAAATTCACGGTGCGGTGGACAGGATACTTGCCTTAAAAGCTTCAAAGAAACTGCTGCCGCTCTCTTTCACAGTGTCGCTGGAGGCTGATGACGTACTGATGTTGTCACCGCCGCTGGATGACGCGGACAAGCCGAGCATCATATCCGTGCCGCGATAGAGTTCGTCATAAAGCTGGTCGAGCAACATCGACCTGGGCAGAAAACGTGGTTAGGCCGGGTTCGCTGACGGCGTGGCACATGGGTTCTCGACATTTGCTTGAAACGGACTGATGTTCTAATCCAATGGTCCACAGCCTTTTTGAAGCGATGCGCCCTTTGAACATTGCGTCCATCAAACAACCCTTGACTGTAATCACGAGCACAATAATAGAAACGTACCGACTGTTTTGTTTTGTTTCTTTGCTGAAATATTTCGGTTATTTTTAGCTGAGACATTTTGGTCACTGAAACATTTCGGTCATTTGTCCCACAGTCGTATTAAAACTCGCCCTAAAAGTGTTTTATTTTCAAACATTCTGACCAAAAGACTGAATTTTTTCGGTCATTTCAAAAATGTTTCGGTCTATGACCGAAAAAAAAACAGATACCGATAATTGTTGTACTTTAATGTTAAAATTTCATTACGAAAATGCGTGTACACCTTGGAGCACCCTTTGCGTACCCCTTGGGATTCGGGTACCCCCAACTGTTCTAATCTATCGCAGTGCAAGTTCTTGACCGGCATGATCGGGCAGTTTGCGTCTAATACCCGGCAACAAGCGTTTCAACCCCATGACATCGCACTACGCGATTACAGTAAGAAGCATCACAAAATCCAACCTTCAGATACATTTTCTGGCCAAGCACGAAAATTTAAAGAAAACAAGCACAACGCAAAACCAGTCAAACGTGACGTAAGCGACGAAAAGCCGAGCGTGCGAAAAAGAACACGTACCTGGTTCTGTATTGCAGCTTGGCGAACTGTTCTGACTTGCAGCAAGCGGTCTCGGCGTTGATCAGCTTGCAATAAAGCCATTCACGGAAGCACTCGTCCTTTTTGAAGATGGACGGCTCTGGTAGCGGTGGTCCAAACTCCGGCACGTCTTGGCGACAAGTCACCGATACCTGCGTGGTACGAGACACACTCGTCATTCGAAATTACAAATCATTTCCAGTGTCTTGCTCACAATCTTTGGACAGTGAAACGCGCAAAAGCACGGGCCGTGCGGAAGCGAACCTGCCTCCCCCGGTGACAATGGCCAACTGCTATGAACCGATGAGTCGGAGCCGAACAACTTACCTTGTACCGGCAGTTCTCCGTTCCCGGATCAAGCGGTTGGATGACGATGTACGCGTGGAGGAAGTGTGACGTAATCATGTTCGGGACGAAAGGAGTCTCCCCGTCTTGGAACACAATCGCAACGATGTCGTTCCCGATGTGTCGTTTGCGTTGCAGCTGCGAAGCCGACGAAATGGTGAACTTAGCGTCGATTTCAAGACAATGTGCATACTGGGCAAGTCCACATGTAACAAACTGCGCTATTACAACGTCGGGAAGCCCTCGTTCTATTGCAAGGTGCTAGTTGGGTAGGTCATTGCAGTACTCGTGTGGGCAGTAGCTTTAAATGAAGCACAGACATCTAGAGACAATTCGCATTTTGATTAATCGCTGCTAGCCGTAAAGCCAGCGCTTAAACAACATTGAAGTAGGTGCCCGTTTGGGTCAAAACGTCCCGAAAACGACAATACCGGTAGCGGTTGCACATCACGGAAGCAAAGACTATAAAAACTCAATCTTTCTAATTTGCAAAATGTCCACCTTCACGTGAGATGCAAGCAAGCATATGTTTACTCAGCGAATCACAAGAAGGCTTTGTCACACCTGCTGCCTGTCCCCCTCTACGTAAGGAAGCTTGGTGGAAACGTGGAACATGATCTCGCGGTCTTGATAGATGCTGTGGATGGAAGACTCGCCCGTGTGACCATGCTGAACGTCCAGGCCACCTCGGAATCCTTGGAACCCCTGCACAAAACACAAAATATTCGCAATGTTTTCTGGAGATACAAATAAAAGCACGGGGACGCAGCTGAAGCCGCTTCCAAAGTCATTTGCCTTTCTATCAAGCGTCGTAGACGCAGTGAGGCAAAAAATATTAAATATTTCAGATGGAACAATTCTTCAAGTGTGCTGCTTTGACACCGTCAAGCTACTTTCACTGAAGCGATCCCTGTAACAGTTCCAGCGCTTGACCCCGAGGGCGAAGCTTCCGCATACCTGTAGGTCGACTGTGTCGCCGAGAAAATCGAGGAACTCGCGAAAAGAATCGGACTCATCGCAGTTACGAAAAACCTCCTCTTCGCGACTCTGTCCCTTCTTCTGATACACGAGCCCGAACTTGTGCGACGAGTTGACCGAGTGCTCATCGAACTGCAGGATGTTCTGCCATACATTGGGCGACACGACGGGATGGAATCTGTGACGCAATAATAGGCGCTGTGACGTACAAATGAAGGAACTGAGCGAAACGCACCAGGAGCTATTCATCGCAGGATGAAGTGATGAGGAACCCCATTCAGCTGAGGGCAGGAGTTTTGAAGGTCGGAACCAGTAGCAGCCTGGGAAAAGACTCAGATCCTGAGAAAGAGCGCTGCCAAAGATCACTTCAAGCGTGCAAACAATGAGTACCGCTTAATCCATGGGTTCTTAACCTGGGGACCGTGAACCCGCAAAGGGTGTGTGAAGGTGATTTAAAGGGTCCCTGATTGTGATTTAAAGGGTTAATAGGCTTTGCAGAACTTTCGATTACTACAACGATGATAACGACATAATTTAAAATATTTATCGCAACATTTTTTCTTGAGGGGTCCGTGACCTTTATTAGGGTGTACTAGGGGGATTGTAACCCACAAATGTTTCAAAAAACGCAGGCTTATCTGAAAATACGTATGGCATTAAAAACAAGCAGTTTCAGCCGTTAGCTTAAAATCCGTTGTCTCACGGATATTTAAATCTTTAAGGCGGAGACACCGTGCCCCTTACAACCAATGAACACGTGGGCGTACCTGTCGACGCTAATATCTTCGCAGAGACTTTTCGCCCACTGCAGCGGTCCTCCGTTTTCACGGGTCACAGGGAAGCACTTCGTCCACGACGCATTGCGGCACCTGGCGCGTGGACAAGGTTAACCGATTAAGAGTATGAGGTTGCGTGAACGGTGCAACAAATGCACACATGTGAACTGCCACAACGATGAGCAAGGCTCCCACGCAATTTTGAATATAAATTTCCAGACTTTTTCAAGACCTTTTCCAGACATTTTCTGGACTTTTTCTAGACCTAACATTTTCGTACGACCTACCTAGGTCAAATACAGGCACTATAATATTTAACACGATATAAGTAAAATGATATCAATCTTGAATAAAATATTATGAAAATGTGTGTCAAAAGATCAAGTCTGGAAAATTATTTTCTTTTTCCATACTAACAGACGCCCCCAAAGTTTTTTCCAGACTTTTCCAGACTCGCAAATGACAAAAAAATTTCCCATACTTTCCAAAACTGCGCGGTAACCCTGGATGACCAAACACAAATACACTTCTTAGGGCCCGCAAATCATAAAAGCTACATACGAACAACTCTCCTGCGACGTACAGCATTTTAAACAGTGGTGTGGTTCGCCACAAGCTCGAAACCAGACAACTAAAGGCTGATATTGCAATATCTCGAAGCAAGCCCAAATTTAGTCTGTCCACACAAGGAAAATTCCCATGTTCCGCATTAACCGCTTCCTTGCAGTGAAAAGAATCATTTCAATAAAAAGCGCGTGCGGACCTATCTCAAAGTAAGCGTTTTTGAAACCGGACACCTGAATGCAGAACAGCGCGATCAGCGGAGTCGGGTCAAATGTTACTCTGAAAACAGACCACAGGTGCAGTAGTCCAACCAGAATGTTTCACTGACAAGCGTTGACGCTATCCGCTCATTCGCCGGTTGCTTTGAAATAACCAAAGACAGATGCGATCAAGCGGCCGGTTCGTAGATGACATATTAACGCCACGACCTTCTGAAGTCGTCATGATTAAGTTATTAAAGTGCGCAATCATATACGTACCGGAGCAAAACCCGGTGCTGACCTAGACTTCCCTTCTCACTCGTGTCCTCGTATTTTATTGACATGACAGTAGAACCGATCGTTTCATTGGTTTCGTCGTATGCATACACGTTCACGTGTTCCTGTGCAAGAGACAAAAATGCACAGAATAAAAATGGAAAGCCGAATCAGAAATTGAAAATCAATCGCACTTCGACGCCGTGTTGGACTTTGGTCAGGAGCGTGAGTGATGTTTGAAGCTGTGATGCGCACCACACAAGCGAGGCACTCTTTACTGATGAACTGACAACTTCCGAGCAAGACCGTAACCAGAGGGGGCGGAAGGGCTTTCGCCGCCCCCTGGGAAAATATGTTGGACATGAAACTTTCTCAGAAAACTCTTCACCCCCCCCGGTGTCTCAAGCTGGTTACGGGCTTGCTTCCGAGGTAGGTAGTTGCGATGGCAACGTACCTTGCACATTATTATCAAGGTCATCATCGTGTACGAAGTTCGCGCCGGAAATTCGACATATCCGGTGACCTTTAGAAGTAAGGTCCCTAGCGGAAGTTGGTAAGGGCTGATTTCTCGTTAGGGCTCAGAAGTTGAACAAGAATAAATTTTCATACGACCAATGCAGAAATTCTCGCGCAATTGTCACAAAGCAGGGGCAAACGAAAACTCTGCGAGAGGGCAAAAATCCATAATTGTAGCCTTGCGTTGACCTGTGCCCAATGACCAACGATCAGGGACATCTAGAACGAGCAGTCCACTCTGTCAACGAACCTACAGGACACGACGTGCTTCGCCTCGTCGAAAGTAATTTGCGCAAGGGTGAGTGGGTTGCATCGACCGAAAATCGCATTTTCAGTGACTGCGGGAAAAGAACCGCTGCCTCGATCCGGATATGCGGTTCAGAATTAAATCGATTTGTCGTCAAGGAACGATGACTAAGATACGTGAAATCGATATCCAAACAATGCCCCTAATGACGTAAACTATCGATCATCTACAGCGTGCCGAATGCCAAATCCGCTTTTAAGGGAATCGCTCGACAGCAAACAGGTGCAACGGCCGACGGAACAATGTAAATCACAGCTGAGCGACTGGACGTTAATAAAGCCTGCGCTAACAAGCAGCGCGCTGGAGCTCAAGCCCCTTGTAGCACGAATCACCAGTCTTGTCTATCAAAAAGACGTATCCTGTCCAGTGTCCAACAAGCACATTTCTCAAAACGCACGGATGTTAGACTTTGATCGAATCTTTTCAATAGCGAGTAATTTTTTTCATCAGGCGAGAGTGCGGTGTTAAAATAAGTCTGCGCGTAAAAATGATAACGGTTTTCAAATCTGTCTAGAACGCCAGAGACATATCGTTACCTTGCCAACGAAGTGGTCACGATAAGCTGTCGTCACTTCGTCTTTATGTAATTCTGGTTCGTAGTGGCCAGGTGGGGAAGCCTGCAGGGTTTCCGGGGGCGCCCGCAGGTGGCTTGCACTGGGATGGAACCCTTGAGCCCAGTAGCCGCCATGTGGCGGGGGGATGACTTGAGCGTACGGTGGCCCACGCCGCAGAACTTCACTAATTGAGGGGTACAGCGCAGACGACACGCTGTCCTGCTGCAAGAAATGTTGAACGGGTGACCTTCTTAGACCGAATAGGCATGTACGCAACGCAAGTGATTGATTTGACGGTTGCAAGTCACCGGCACTCAAGTCCAGCAGCATGCATGATTCGCTTATTAAATGCAATTCCCGGAGCAACGCCATGTTCATCGACTACATTCGAAATCTAGTGCATTCGCTAGAAGCAGCCGCTTGTAGGAGCGTAGTCATGACAAAAAACTTTGATCAAGAAACACGCAGTTGCGAAGCAGCAAGCATGCACTATCGATCGGCGAACGCAGACACCAAACAGTGAGCCATTATAAGAATATCTGAACGGCAGAAGCTGTTTCGTAAATGATGAGAGACACGGTGTTAGTGTGCACAAAGTGAATGCCGAACAACCGGGGGCGTGTTTTTATGTGCGCTGATACAAAAGTCATGATATTTGCGTCGGATGTCTGAAAAAGTGTAATTGCACTCTTAGCAGACCACACGCGTCACACCGGTGGTTGTAGGGAATGTCGTGAAATCGTATGGCTCTTTGTTGTATGCTCACATATACTCCTGATGGGATGAAACACGATGCAATTGGATGTGTCACGGTCAGCTGCAGCATGCGCACACCGCACGACCGTTTCGCCTCAGGAATGCACGGTGAAGTGTATTGGATGATAAGAAACTTTCGTTCCTTAGAAACGAACAGCGCACGAACACAGACCTGGGAATCTTGAGATGGAGGGCTCGCAATACGAAGCGAGCACCTTTGCTCATCCATGCGCGTCGCCTTGAAAATAAAACGAAAAAAAGAACATTCAACATATGCTCGGCATACCTGACATCGAATTTCTGGGCGGGGTTCCGCCCGGAAATCGAAAAAAACAGGAATGGTGACGTTAGCACGAGGTTAAAACTCAAAACGTTGTGAAGCGTTACACGTAGAAAAACCTATGCAATGACTGCATGGTTAGCAATTGGCGTCACGTTACAGAAATTGAACGACGTGCTGAACCGCAAAACGGAGAACACAGAACACACACAAAATCTTGGAACTTGACCAAAGGCCCACACTTGCACATGAACTAACCGTTCGTATTATTCAAACTTTACAAAACCGTCACAGCATCAGTCCGCCAGTATTAGATAATGTACGCAAAAGCCACATCCAACATAACGTCCTGGCAGGTAACAAAATACCGTTTCAGATTACATGACCACAGTGCGGGAAGTTAAACAAGACTGAAATATAGGGCTTGCGCCACTCTTCGGTTCCGTTCACCTCGAGACAACGGAAACCCATTCGATTATGTGCAAACTGAAGAACCGAGAAACTGCCAGCTCTATTTCGAGGAGTTTAATTAAAAGCAGAGTCATCGAGTTTCACCAGGTCTCACTAGTTTTTGTCCAACGCTTACGAAGTCAATTTTAAGGAACTTGATATCTTGGGCCACCGCAGATGGGCCAAAATGCACGCTAAATTGCTCAAATATTACGAAAATGGTTTCAAATTGAGTTGTAGTGGAATTTACGCCAATCTTCCATCTACAACAGTCACCTCCTTGCTAAATTGCTTGTTTTATCGTGTGGCAACGAACACCCTCTCATCGAAACCACAGACTTCTCGTTTCGTTCGATTCGACTATGGTACTTAAGCTTAGATTGCATCTGCAGGTGCCAACAGCACATCTATCAAGCAACCATCGTTATAGATGCTGAGTTCGTTATAATTAAGAGTATACAACCGTGGAGATCTATTCGAAAGCTAGGGGGAAATCCCACTTTTCCCAATTATCAAAAAAATGCCAAAATAAAGTTGGAAAATCGGAATTCATTCAAATGTCGGAGCGTAACTGTCCGCTTTGGCACCTCGATTGAGTCCCTCCCAAAGTAACGGGCAATCGGTAATTACAGTCAAGATGTAAAATTGACTGCTGTAGATAATGGAAATAGAAGACAGTGCACGCGCCACCTTTTAAATGAGCGCAGTTTTTCAGTAAATTATGCTTGCATACCCCTTTCCCACAAACAATCAACTCAGATTCAAAAAATTAAAAATAAAACATGAGACTTTCAGCCGACCTGCCACCGAGTGGGATCATTAGACAGAGGCAGATTGAAAGAAACTTGACAGCTTTTAAATGACCAACAACAGCTTTTACCTTTTTTCTACAGCCTGTTACCAATTGGTTCAAAAAATGCAGCTGCGTCGCGATCTGACTCGAAATGAATCACTGATTCACGACTGTAACTGGCAGACATTCTAAGAGACAAAACATCGTTCACATAAATGAAGCAGCTCCACGACTGTGCTCACCGAATGTCTAATGGCGGAGCGAAAACTTCTCGAGTATTTCCGCACTCGCCGCATTTCATCTTCAGTGGAGCAGAACAGAGTCTACTGCCACATTCTACACATCCTTGCTTTATACTGCTGCGAAGTACGCAAGTCAATAAACTGTCCGTCATACGAAACGCTGGAGATCCTGCAAGCGCAAGTAGGGGTACATCTGTGCCAAGATCTAATTGTTTGGGCGTAACCAGACAATTATTATAGCGTTTCTAGCAAGCAAAATAAGCAGAGAGAACAACACTTCCGGATTCTAAAATTTCTTTTCAAAGAGAGTGTTGTACTTCTAAAAATCAGTTCGAGGACCTGTAACCAAAAGGCATCACCAACAGGAAACATTGCCTTGGGCGGTCGGTTTGCTCAACCCATACACGTGAAAATGAACTGCACCAACGCAAAACAAAAAGCTTGCGCCAAATAATAACGTAATTTCTCTGTTGGCTGATTCACAAAACCGTCCGCTGGCCTATGAAACATGAAGCTACCCTCAATAGAACGCGCTGAACAGTCATTCTCTTCCTTTTTCTCGGCTACCACCACTACCGCTGTCGCAGCTTGATCTCGGGCGCTCGTGTGGAAGCTATTAGGCCTGCCGCTGACCGCGACGCCCGATAAGCTCATGATTAAACAGCGCGGAATAGAATATGTTTATATCAGCAATAGGAAACGCGGGGCTGTCATAAAGAGACGGCACCACCTGGTGGAAACCTGGTGCAACAGGACTGTGGCGTAATGGTTCAGGGTCATTTTCAATGGACTCTTAGATGTTGCGTGATGGTGTCTCATTTGCGCGACAGTGACACTCTTTCAAGTCAGCAGTTTCGCACTTGTTTATTTTCTTGGGGGTGTAAACGAGGCTGTTAATGTTACGGGGAATAACCTCGCACGGTACTGCGTCAAAGAAAATCTTTGCTGAGCGCAGATGCAGAACGGCTAGTGCATCATTTCTAACAAACCGTTGGGAAGCTGCGTTTGCTGAAAGGCCTTTGACTTTCTTCGCAAAAAAAGAAAATTAGAAACTGCCCGGGAAACATCTTTACTGTATTCCCCCACTAGAATGAGTTTGAATATGAACTTCACGGTTTACATAGAATCCCAAAATCGAATGTTATCTATATTCACAATACGCAAATATATTTCTCGATTCCGGTTAATGGCCTCACAGTAATTGAACTAAAAAAGTGCCTTTGCAGATATTTTCTTCTACCTGTCTTCTACTACACTTAAAAGCACTAGTGTTTCTGTGTGCTCTCGAAGAATCAGTCGACTGCCATCTGCTTTCGTCTTTTTGCGATGATTCAAACTTGCACATTTCTCTATTCAAGTATGTAACGTACTGTCTTCTACTAGTTGCGCTCTCATACGTTTGAGTTCACGTCCTACAGCGTCAAACTGCAAACTCCTAGGGATAGTAAGTTANAGTGTACTCCGTAAGGCAAATCCGCAATGCTAAAGTAGGCGTCTCACTGATCCGCAAGACTGTTCTTCAGGACGCCGCCACTCGTGGTACTTGTTATTGAACAGCACACGCTGACGCACTTGTAAGACGCAGTCTAAATTTAGCCAAGAGCAATTACCCTCTATTGAACACTTCGAATTGCGTTGACGGGGCGATTGGCTTAAAAGCCGTGGAGCTCACGCGGTGAACGAGTTATCCAAGGTTATTCCATGATCGATAAGCGCCAAATTCACAAGAGCGTTTTCTCACCGATTTAGCGGTTGGTAGTCCTACTGGCAAAGTCCCGTCCCTTCGCTCCACGAACAAATCTACGGCCCAAGTCATTATGCTGCGCGGAAAACTACGGATTATTATGAAGGGCAGGCTCGCGACTGGCAGTTCTCGGCTCTTTCAACGTTTGCGTACTCGACAGTGAACCAATCTATCCCCGTCGCGAACCCTGTGTCAATTGCAAACACTGTTTCAGGCACTTTTTTTCTTTACTTACTTGCATTTTTTCCAACATAGCGAACAGATCATCGGCCTTGAAAATAAAACAACACATGATCGCTCAGCTATTTCATCACGTGTTCGATTCAAGTCACGTGACTCGCATGCAACCAAACGCTCACAGATTCAGCGAATGTGAAGCCAGGATTCGCTCACATTCGCCGTCAGTCAACTGGTTGTGAGACCCTGCATGCAACCTGAAGTGCTTTTTTGGATTTTTGTTGTGACTCTGAGCTGTTTTGTGCATTGTGTGGCTGCCATTCATGTGCGGTATGCTGAAGAAAATAGGCACCGTGATTGGCGAACAACATGCTGGCGTGAAAATCGCTTAACGCCGATATATCTGTCCCTAGGGCAGTGGTTTCCAACCTGGGGGCCGCTAATCCCAGATGGGTCGTGAAGCATTTTTGGAGGGATCGCGTGCAGATATTTTATGTGCACAGCTGTATTACCTTTGCTTTATTCGAGTTTCAGATTTTGGGGTTCGTTCGGTTATAGTGGGTTGCTACAATGGGCCGCGGTGCAAAATTGGTTGGAATCCACTGCTCTAGCGTAATCATTTCTACTGCAATTATGTAGGCAAAGCTGCATTTGCTAAACATTCTAGCAAAGCTGATTTTTGTGTAATTAATAAATAGCAAGGTGGGCGACAGAAATTCGCTGTAGCTTTGCACCCAACTCCAACCAGAAAAACATGCCACCGAGACGCTGTTTGCAAATCGTAAAACAAGTAGCAGAGAGTAAAGTAGCAACAATTTTTTGCGATTAGTAGCAGGAAAGAGCAAATTATTTTCTGTAAATAGCACAACACAAAAATCACTATGAAGCAAACAGACGGGTCATAAACTCCCACACTGAGTTGTTCCATACAAGGCAGACGTATTAATCGCATCGGTGCCACATCTTTCGCCGTCCACCACACCGGTCTTGTGCAATCATCAATCACCAGCACCAAGACAGCTAGCTAGCTAAATTCCAAAACATGCTAACGCGCTGCTCCGTTTCCAAAATAGACTGTTGTAGTGGAGCGTTGATCTTTTTCTTAGAGTAGGGGGTAACCAGCCTTTGTACACAACCCACAACACTCATTGAGACGATTTGTGCTTCAAGCTTCAAAACAAACCAAAACAAATGTGTTTTCGAGCTCCTTTCATCTGACACAACATGGCCATTTCATTTTGAGAGGAATCGGAATGCGTACCTCCTACCTCGGTGTAAAATAGAGGGGTATATGATATAACCCTGTATTTTTCAGTTTACGAGTTGATGCCGACTCCATGAGGTACAATTTAAACGCGATTTTAATAGCCATTTGTTTTTTGAATAAATCTACATTTTCAACAGCAATGGCCGATACTGGCTTAAAACATGAAAAGTTAAATCGTGTTTCAAAATATTCCTGCTCTCTTCCCAATTTCGGGATTCACTAATAAAGTAAAATTTTTCCCTTCCGAATAGTCTTATGTCAGAAAATGTCTAATCATGTCAAGTAAAATGCCATTACTGTTAACAACCGTGAAAAACGCCGAAATCCCAGTTCGTCAACACATCTGTCGTTAATTCTAAGTGCTGAACAGAACGGAGCAGCGCGTTTTGTCGATTTCCAAAACAAGCAATCGCCACAATCACTCCTCAGCAGTGAAGAACATGGATGATTTGGACAGAAAGAAAAAGATAAATGAAACATACCTTGTCGCCTGACATCTTGCGGTTTTCGTCCTGAGAACAAGGTTCGCATAATATACCCCCGTCCGACTCTTTGCTGCACGAAGAAATAAAAAGTGAATTGGTTGCTTTCGCACAGACAAAAAAAACTTTGTTGAAGGAAGACATTAAGTGTTATATCTTTTAGCAAGCAGTCTTGAAGCTAAAGTGAAATTCACCGTCTGTGCACAACCATTCCGCTCGAAATCGGTCGTCGATTCAGTTAATTTCGAATCAAATTTTATGCCATAGAAGCACACCGTAAGAAAGTACCGAGCATATAAAATGAACTCTCTAGTTCGCAATTGTCGCTCTCGTAAAACTTTTAGCTAGTATGGAATCATACACGACACAGGTCGAGCAGAGTAACAGCAGTGACGATACGCGGAACCTGTTGATTGACAACTGCATGGTATAGTTATCGCTGAAAAGCTCTCTAGCGCGTACTTGCGGAAGCTGGTACCTGCGCGGATCATTTAGGTAAGTGGCAAGCGCCGCGGCCGCCGCCACCCTTTCGGCTTTCAACTTCTGGTGTTTCTGCAACGAGCCGATAAAGCGCGTTGCGATGCGCAACGTGTTCTTTTTGACGGGCATTCCGCTGGAATCGACAACGAAGTCTTCCTCGTTGAGGCCCAGCCCAGCCAGGTAGGACTGATCGACGGAGTTCTCGGTTGAGACGGCGGCTCGACGCTGCCGCAAGCGGCCAGCCGGCACGTGTTTGTGGTAGGAGTCCGCCGGACCTAAGCTGCGGATGCGCCGGAGTCCGCGTTGCTCGCGCAGCGTGGAGTCGTCATATTCCGCAAAGCTTTGCAAGCTGCGCAAGCTCTCGGTGCTCGCTCGGCTTTTCAGTTGCGGTCTTCGTGTCGAATCGCTTCCCGCAACAATGGACGGCCACACAGCAGTGAACGGTTCCCGCTTGGCGTCGTTCGTTTCTTGGGCAGAGTCGTCTACGCTAAAAAGGAGGATCCCTATATCTTTACAAGAATCCGGGGCGAAAACTCCAGAATGCCGCAGTTTCACACTCACAGTCACACCGGTTTTTGATCCACTTGCCGTTGGCCACTGGTCACTGAACAGTTTTTAAAGCACTAGACTGACTTCGGTCTAACGCTGCAATTGCATCCACCGCTTATTGTTAGCGTTCACGCAAACGACCAAGATGGTGGGCGCGTGTCTCGAATTTAACGCACGTCTCAGACAAATGTTGGAGTCGCGAGACACGCGGAGTAACGCGACAGGGGTTCCGCGTGTTCCAAAGCAGTGACACCGCTGAACTGGGCAACTGATTTGAGCTTAGAACGTAGAAATTTCGTTTCAATTACTTTTGGAGGAACAAGCAGATTGCGCTTATATCAAACCCGATCGAAAACACCAAAATTATAACTTAGGAGCCGGATTACAGCAGTCAGCGGTCGCCTGACAGAAACGAAAAGCGCAGTCATGCAGTCACGGATATTGGTTACAAAAACCTTAACTTGTGCTCCGCGAGATCGCAAGACATAAGAGCCCGGCGCGGCACTTTCCACGCTCCTTCCAATTTTGTTTACACGCCTGCGAGACGGAATTTCGGCGGTGGGCAATATTCTTCGAAGCCGGACAAGTCCAGCAAATATTTTTCTGTTAAACAAAACGCACCCCTGTGCAACAAGAGGGCAACTCAGACTTCGGAGAGAAAAGGCACCGCACAAATTGATGAAAATTTATACCAAGGTCATCCAGAAAGCATAACGAATTATAGAGAGGCATCTGATAAAATTGCTCGTCATAAACGACGCCATAAAAGCAACACTAACTAGGGCCAATTGGTCGGCAGGCAATTTCACTAATTTCGCGGTCTCGCAAAAGCGCCATTGAGATGAGGTTGCATGTTTGAAGTCCTACCAAGGAAACATGGATGCTTCATGATCTGCTTTCACCACCTGGAAAAAACTTCCCAGTTTTTTTTCCGCCCAACAGGAACGCGTTGGAAATCAAACTACAGTATTTAGCAAACTATGGAGTAGCCCAACTTTATTTGGTTACGGTCAGTGGTGGGTCCAGGAATTTGGAGGCCTTATGCAAAGAATTTGATGATTTGAGGGCGTCCTTTAACGAAAGTAGGCATTCAGACTACTTGAAAAATCACAGCAAATACGAAACTTACGTACATCGCATGATATGCGTATCATGAATTTTGCTATTTTGAAGCTATTCATACATACAGTAATAATAATCTGTATTTGGAAGTGCTGCTAATCACAGAACGTTACTTCAAATCGGAGCAGATTTTTTCTGCCCACCATCGACAATGTTATCGACAATGTATTAACCTTCGCGTTTCACATAATGTTTTGCAAGTGCTTACAAGTGCCTCCGTTTATGCCACACACAAGTAAAAAAAAACATTTTTAGTACACGCTGTAAATTAATGCGCACCCAAATGGCTATTTTGTACTTTTCAATGTAAATGACCATGCATGTATCAAAACTGCATTTACACCTTGCTCATGCCTTTCATTTTCAACTCTACCTTTAGAGCTGTACCTTGACGAAGTAATACATATGTTCAAACCTTTGTCAATCTGAAGCATTGCTATGAAGAACTGGCAAGAAAGCTTACATGTTTTAACAAGAGAAAAAAATAATCAACATTTTAAGGAAACGTCCGCGGTATTTCAAAACAAGCGGGCGAGGCAAGTACCTCATTGGTCTCACGCTAAACCCACCACTGGTCCACACATTGTCACGCGGAGCTGCAGCACGACGCGCACAAGCACGTAACGGAAGCGACCTGCTGTTCAAACGACGAAAGCCACATGTAAACTTTTTTTGAATTTTTAAAAGTTGTGCTTAGACGCTTTTCGTACCATGCGAAGTCACTATGAGGCACTCCTTGACGTCGGCATATGACGCACATTGATCAACACAGCGCTAAAACTCTACCCCTCAAGCCACCGCACCTTTTGAATCTGACCCGTCCAGGTTTACCGCGCGTGTCATCGTAAACTCACTTCGCCAGTTACTGTCCACGTGCTATGACAGCCTTACACGAAGTCTTTGTACTGATAAACTACGCCTTTTAAAAACGACACGCAGACAATGACATCGATTTGATTCTATTTGAATAAGGACTGAGGATGCGTAATTTTACGTGAAATAGATTTCCTATTAAAAATTTTCTGATCGATTCCTTGCTTACACCTATCGTGGAAAGTACATACTTGAACAGACAATAACAGTGCATTGTCTACGGACGTGTGGTCAAACATTCGAGTAAAACTACAAGCCCGATGGTTCGGTTCTCGCTCGTTTCGCTCTGCTGCTACAGCGCGCGTTTGACGATTGCCTCAGCTCTAGTGATTTTTCACGACAAATGCCATAGGATCTCGCGCAGTGGAGGAAAAATGCACAACTTTCTAGCGCAAAAACTCAAACACCGATTTATGACGCAATGTGCGGATGAATCACAAAATACGCATTGTTTTGTTAATAACATCAGGCCAGGTTCGTCAGTTCAGACAACTAAGGTAAACTTTGACGAAAATCCAGCAAGTGTTTAATTTGTGAAAATATCGCTGTGCCCACCAATGCGACTACGAAATTGATTTAGGTCTTTCACGTACGTAAGAACACGCGCAACGCAGGTGATACGAAGGGAAAGAAAGGCTTTGTTGTTCACGCTTGACTAACAGTATTAACATTTGGCCAGGTGATCAAACATTTTCGGACAAACCAGTGCTTCGCACAGAATGTGGGATTAACAATTTGCCGGTTACATGAAACTAATTTTAATTGTTAGGAAAAGACATCCCTTCTTTTTGTTGAACGACGTTCCACAGTGTGCGAATAGTCGTTCCATTTCATCTACGTTCGTCAACTACTTTTCGACAAAGTAAACCAAACTTCAACCAATCATTACGTCGATGTTTCTCCTGTTTGCAGGGTCAGAGAGGAACGCAAGAGTGAAAACAGCTCGGTCCCTCGCACGTGGAAATGTTGACTCAAATCGCGTTTTTGTTGATGTAACTCATCAGCACGACGTTTCTCGCCCTGCGTTGCCCCCCACGTGGTCTGACTGTATCGGCCGACATCACACTGACAACCTGGAGCTTCTCACGCTATTGTCTGCAAGCTTAACGTGGCTAGAATTCAATCAAAGAACGACGATTAATAAAACATGTCAATGCAAAAGCAAATACAGAAAGGAGCTTTCATGTGCCAGAACGTCATGCAAACTCGACCACCACCTCAGATAAAACTGCGGTGGCGAATTGCATTGTACACCAAACGTCCCTAAGCTGAGCAACTCGGTAGCATTAACACCTCATTGGGATACGGCTAACAACTGAAAATCAGAGCACCCTGGCTATCGATCCTTTGCCGATGCGCAAAAATAGAAGTAACTGTTCGGCTAATTTCGTTAGAGTGGGAGGCTGCTGACCCTCCGGTCATATTTCAATGCTGCTTTCTGGAACGTAAATATTCGGAATATCCTAACAATACTGTTGGTATTATAACGTGAGATAGCACGAAAGTGCCAGAACCTGAACTAGATAACGAAAACGAATCACGCCTCACACTGCAGTCTTCACCATCAGCCCTACAATTTCGGCGCCCCCAGACCCGCGTGATGACTAAGCAATGGATAAGCCTCTGACGTTTGGCTCCCTGGCCCACACTGGCCGCGAACGACCTTTAAAGCGATGCTGTTTCAATTCAGAGTGTCTTCTAACCGCGCGCCACAGAAATCGTGCCGCTTGAACGCAAGCACTGTTTCCATTATTAAATAAAACGCCGCCTACGCCTCATCACACAGTCAACGTGCACATATCGAGCTGCCGACCACGTCGAACAAAGTGGAAACCCGGAAACGGGTCGCCAGGTCGTGGGCCGGCACAGATCGCATAACGTGATTGGGTTTCGAGTTGACAATTTTCAAAAGGATGCGTTACGCGGCTGGCCGAGCAAAGCGCTCTTCGCAATTAATACCATCGACGTAACGGCCATGGGAGAAGCGGAAA
>JGI24158J21664_10002618_pt1 | contig 22035 bp, 21 predicted proteins | sample Ectturendosymbi3_FD_21664 | JGI IMG/M metagenome (IMG submission 21664)
GCACCAGTTGCACCTAACGTAGCATAGCAGCGCCGCAGATATGTGTGCATCGGCGTGTAGCTGATAGCAAGATGTAATAGTAGGAGTAAAACTTATATTGCAGAATATTCCTAACAAAGTCGTTCATTTTATTGTTCACACTGAATTTTCCTCTGATTGATCTTCAAAAGCTGACTTTTCAACCCTGCGTTGATTTATGACTGTCTTCTCATACGCGAAACACGCACTACCTCTAAACCAAAAATTATTCNGACAAATAGACAATGAGCAATATAATTCTCACACAGATTCATGCATAGGCTACGTTCAAATTTTATATCATCATCACCTCAACGTAACTTAATCCTTCGTTTATCATGACGGCTGTCAAATTCATCAACGAAATCATCTAAATCTGTTCTTCAACTAGTACCTTCAATTTAAAGGAGATAAATGTTACCCAATCTTTCACTGGTAATGGAATTTCTGGGAAAGGTTTTCACTAATTTCATTTTTGAAAAATTTCTCTCGCATGAAGCACTGGTGACGGGAAGAGCTACAGCTACCAGTAACAATCAAACGCAGCTTTTTAAGTAGCTATAAATGACAAAAATTGTTCGAGGGATATAGGCAGCTTCGACTCTTTCCGAAGCAAATTATTTGCCAACATGATTTCACGTTTTGAATCATTTTCACTAAATGAATATGATTTGTTAATTGTTTCAAGTGTGTTTCGGATGGAAATGTTTGACCTCCGGGGCAAAGAGCTGAAATACGCGAAAGAATTGCTTCTGAATCATCGCAGAAAATCCTTACAAAATTCTATGAGGTTGCAGGACATGCGGGTAGAGTTAAAACTGTAGTCACGAACCACTTACGTAAGATATTTCGAAGTCGTATACACAAGGCAGCCGAATGCAATACCACACCCAGGATAAATTGAGGTAAATGAACTGAAACCAATTCTTAATGCTCTCCAAGCCCGTAACCAGGGGGGCGAACCCCCCCTAGAAATTTTTTCGATCCACTGGAAAAATATGTTGGACATAGTTTAAAACTACTGGACATAATTTAAAAAATTTGGGCCCCTCTCGGAAAACTCTTCGCCCCTCCTGGTGTCCCAAGCTGGTTACGGGCCTGATGCTTTCACAAAACCTTTTGTTACTGGGACAAGCAACAATCTGCTGACAGTAATATAACCCAGCTCCATCTCACACTGAAATGCACGAAAGATCAATCTTCCACTTTTGTGACTGTTTCTTGGTTTCGAAATGAGTTTTTCAACACTACGACCCTGTCTGACTAAATTTTTCACGCAGGATCCGAGCAACCCCTGGTGTGTGTCGTCATAAACAACCCGTTACCCAACCGTCAAAAACAACAACACAGCTTATCATGCTTTTGGGAAATATTGAATGTAGGCTAGAGGGTTTCTAAATTATCGTTTAAAATATTGCTGGCCGAAAGTTATCTATTGCACATGTCTAGGGTTGTCGGATGGCCGGTATTAAACAGGCCTAGCCGGTATTTTACTGCTAATTTAGCAGAGGCCGGTAAAAGGCCGGTATTTTGAAAATCAGTGTCTGAAGCCGTTATTGCGAAAATAAGTAATTTGCCGTACCTTCAAAAAGAACTAACGCAGAATTTCTCAAATTATAATGACTCTAGTAGTGAATCTTGTCAGGACAGATCCTTCAGCGAAGTTTATTTGCTGCTGTTGACGCAATCGTTGGTGCGATTGTGACGTCACACACACCGAAATGTAACGAATCAGCCAAAATACGGGCAAATTATTAAATGTCGCTTAACAATACTGATGGTCTCTGTTTTCCCTGTGCCGCTTACGAATTGCGACATAGCTTAGGTCTGGCGCTGTTGACAAAATGGCGGGTATTGCTACAAAACGCATTTAGCAACCCGGCATATGTCAACCAAACGATCTTAAAATTAAGACAAAAACGGGTAAGACAACCGGGAGGCCAAGCAAAAATCTGGGGGGGCATGGCCCACCCAGCCCCCACCTCAGAATCGCCACTGGCAAGGAGAAGAGAAAGACCAAGCAAGCGACACTTAAAAGTGACTTCTGTGCACATGGAAGTAAGAGCTCTCTTTGGCGGAAACGACTGGTACGCTGAAGGTACCAACAACTGACTAAGTTTGTGCCATCGAGGTTTCTGGGTTCAAGCACACACTGAATTCATATTTCAACGTCAATGCGTTTCAACGTCAATGCGTCATCCATTTCTCTATGTAGGGGTTCCCAACCTCTTTCCGACCATGTACACTTTCAGCATTTCGACAGATGAACATGTACCCCTAAAATTTCTTACGACAAAGGTTGAGTAAAATAACAAAAATCCACTGAATTTTAATAGAACATCTATAACTCAGAATATTAGGAAATAACTAACATATAAATGTACTTTTTCCTTCTATTGCCAACCTTAAGTGCACCCATTTAGATTGGCGAATGTACCCCTAGGGGTGCCCCGGGTTGAGAACCACTGATCTTAATGCATTCAAATCTGAGTTAGTCTTCTGAAGTCATTGAGCCGATCGTACGCCTTCTGATTTAGGCTACGCTTTACCAAATCATGTGGAAAGTTGTTTAAATTGAAACACTACACTAACATTTCAGTGCTCAAGTCTGTTTATCTGCTCTTTTCCATTCCTATTTAATTTATTCAATACTTAACCGTGGAAGAGCCAAAACCTATTTTACTCCCTCTATTTAGATTGCAGAATAAAGCTGTGAGAACCCTTGGTCCCTTGAATATGACAAAATTAAAACCACTGTATTCTAAGCACAAAATTTTAAACACACCAGTCTTAATTGATTATCAGTTGCCAAATTTATGTAGTCTTTCGATAATGGTGATTTACCTAATCATCTTAATAGCTACATTTCTGAGATTGCATCAGTCCACGAATATCAAACAAGGCCTGCTTCTTTGCGCAGTGGCGTACCTAGGGTTTCCCGCGCCCGGAGGCAAACTCAGTTTTGGCGCCCCCACTCAGCCCGTTCATGGCAGTATACAGTAGATGCGAAGAATGAGTTGGGAATAAAGGGGCGTTGAAAGCTGACTCGGGCCCTGCAATCGCCTGCATATTGTGGACCAGTCTGAAAACCTCCTATGGTTGTGACGTCACAGAATTGACGTCAGGACCTTTGAATCTTGGAAATCATTAAATACCGTAGAGTTAAGAATCTAATCGTTTCGCGTGAAGCTATTCCCTCTAAAAGTTTGGTCACGATTGAACATTCAATCTGTTTTACTACGGCACTCCAAATTATGCGGTAAAACATTCCCGAATTGTAGCAACTAGTGAAATGAAATGCAACAACTAACCAAACAGTTGCCTGATCCTATGTATAAATATGCATGAATTTTAATGACATAATTTTTTGGACACAAAAATCTTCTGATAGCACAGGATAAAATTGGCCAGAGTTGCACCTTGTTTTCTAAACCACGNGTTTGTCAGAGCCTTTTGAAGATGAGAATCCAGCGCACCCGCTTGTTCCACTCCCTTGGTCAGGTCTGGTCACAATCACCGCTGATGCGAGCTGTAGGAACTAGAGGTTTCTGGAGCATGCACTCACAGTCTTGAGTAATAAAACATCATAAAGGACTGACTGAGGGAGACTCACGAATGCACAAAAGAGAAGAACAGACAGAAGAATGCATATGAAAAACTGAAGGCAAATGATTTTATACAAAACTGCTAGACACATATAAAATTGCAAAATCCCAAAGCATTTTCTTGCCTATAACACCCTAAAATGTTGACAGAAAATAAAAGAAACTCTGCTATTTAATTCTTTAATTGTAATTATCTAACTTCAAAGACAAAGTTTTCTTGCCTTTACTGAAATTTGTCAATTGTTCCTTAAAAAACTGCAATAAATGAAATGTGTTACATCAACTAATCTAAGAAATATCTAAGGTCAGTGACGCTCCGCGCGATGTTCCAGGTTAGCAATTCTGTGACCTGAATTTCGACAATCATGTCCACGGAAATGCTCAGTTTCTAGGCCAAAATGATATAAAGAGCACATGTAGCAGTAGCCTAACTGAAAAGTTGGCAATAACTATTATACTCAACGTTGTAACACAGCTGCAATTAGAATTTTTCAAAAGTATTCAGCATTTATTTGAATATCCCACAAATAAAAATCATTATAACTTTGTTCAGAACCACACCAAATCCATTTCAAAGTGAAATTTGTCAAACCATAAACGCTCAAAAGTTTACCTAAACATCCGATCTGTAGTCGTAACAACCAGCAGCATGCAGATAGGTCCGGTGATTCTCAAGGCAACTGCTCGATTGTATGCCCCCCACCAAATTCTAGTATTGAGGAATGTGAAAGTATAGGCATTTGAAATAAGCAAAAACTCGTTTTGACTAATAAACAAGCTTTGATTGAATTAAAATGAATTCAAAATTTGAATTAAAATGAATTCAAAAAATTGAATTAAAATGAATTAGAGTTTTTTTGTTTTTAATGTGTTAGGTTTTTAATAATTTGTTTTATTCTGTGGGCTTGAGACTTAACATACATTTGCATGTTCCCTCAGGCAAGTTCACATTCAGAACCGTCGCCAGAAAGTTTTCAACAGGGGGGCTTTGCAGTTCTGCGGGGGGAGGCTTTGTGTTTGTTTAGGGGGGCTTGAGATTATCAAATTAACCAAAACTCCACTTATTTATAGTGCTTCACGTTTCAATTTGGGGGGGCTTGGAGCTTTGTTTGGAGGGGCTAAGCCCACCAAAGCCCCCCCGTGGCGACGGGACTGTTCCCATTAGATCCATGCGGCACGTTTTAGTTGAAAATAAGAAGCGATTAGTTCAGGGGCGCGAAAATCGGGTTGTGAACCCGCACCGCGCGACGAAAAACATGGAGTGCGCGAACGTTTTTTTACCTTTTATACTTTATGCATATGAATGCTGTATGGCAAAGCTTATATGTGTGCGCTACTAAAAATTGCTGCGCGCTGCTAACATTCACAGAAAATTTTTCACCCCTGGTCTAGTCACAAGATGTTGATAAAATGCACTTTTTGTAATTTTACTTTGGATGACCCACTACCTTAGATGTCCAGGTCCGTCGCCTCATTCATCCCCCCTCTGCACAACCCTGGTAACAACATTGTGTAAGTTTTATCGCTGCTCTAAAAGCATGCGCAATATAGCACTCTGCATGTACTGTGAAACCTGGATTACCGTCTCATTGTGAAGCAACTATAAAATGATAAGTCGAACAATTCGCAGCTCTGGTTTTCTGAAAGCGTTGTGACGCAGCTGTGAGTCAAACCACAAGCGGGCGCTTATTGCTGGCGACAGAAATTTCGCCTTGAAACGTAACTAAGGTTCATAATTGCTCGCTTTGCGAACCTTCATGATCTCGATGAGATTTCGCCATGACATTCGACATTTTGTAAATTATAATTGTTAGCATCCGCTGACATTTGATATTTCGTAATTAGTACGCAACATTCCGACCTCAATTNGGCGCCCCCAAAGTGCTGCGCCCGNGGGCAGATGTTCCCCCTTGCCCCACNCCCTCGTTACGCCACTGTCTTTGCAAACATATCATTTACCAAGAACGAAAACGTCTCTGGATCAGCTTTCATAAAGTATATTGGTCCCAAAATTTGGTCTGATATTCCTGAGAATTTGAAATCTCTTTCGCCTTATTCATTTAGAAAACAATATAAAAACACCCTTCTACCTTGCCAAAATACCTGTTAATTTTCGTTCACACTTGCCACTTTTCTGTAATATTTTTTTGATGCCCCTGTTTTTCTTATATCTTCCACCTCTACAATTGCTCACCCCACACCAGTGTACACAGACATGCTTTTCTCCTACTTTTAGTCATTGTCTTGTTTACTTATTTTATCTGACGTTGATTCGATGCATTTTGTTACTTTTCTTCTAGTACTTGTAAAGCGTCTTCAATCAAAAATTGATTTGTGCTAGCAACAGNACNGGCTGAGAGCTTGGACCATATGGTCCTTCGCCAACTCTTTGTGATTCAAACATGTTAGAGGTATGGTTTAGAACACAATTATCAATTTGCCAAACGTTAAGACTACGATATTTTATATTTTCATCAACATAAGTTTAATTTTTGCTCTTTGATGCTGTTTTTTCTCTTGCTGCATTCGTGTTTTGAGTCACAAAAATGCACGAATAAACCACTACCATGTACTGAACGCCTCTTCATTTTGAATACGCCACATAACCAGAACGTTTTTCTTGTATTGTTTGGATGACGGCTGTTGACAGCGGCCTGAAATTTGCTTCTTGTCGGAGGGGTTGAGGTGAACATTCGTGCCCAAGCAGCGCCACGGCGTCTCGTCCCTGAGCTATCGCTGCCCCAGCGATGTTTACGTGTGCAATACAAATGTTGTGATCGAAATCAGGGGTTACCAATCCGGGTACATTTAAGGTTAGCAATAGAAGGGAAAAATAGATTTCTATATTATTTACTTCCAAGCATGTATACCTAAGTATTTCTATGATTAGTCATGATAAACTATTTTGTCATAAGAAATTTTAAGGGTACATGCTCATCTTTCGACATAGGGAAGGGGTACACGGTCAGGCAAAAGTGGGGAAGCCCTTGTCTAAGTGTAACCTACCGCCTTTCATTCGTTAATTCTTGCTGAGCAGGAAAACGGATATTAAAAAATATCGAAACAGGTTGATCAATTTTTACATTTTTTGCTATTTTTGGAAGTTTTTTTGATTGTTGGAGAGTAGCCACCCAGTAATGCTTTTTTTTCAACATTGGCACCTCGCTTGCTGTCAAAACCCTGATCGAGATCTCGATTCGCACAAAAGAAAAACGTTTATTAAACAAGTTGAAAAAGAGTCACGATCACAGTGTAACAATGCAGCCGCTAACAAAACTGGAACGGGCGCGTTTTCAGACAAGATATCACGTGACGTGTTGCTCAGCGGTGGACGAACAAACAGGAGACCTGCGCCACGCAGCTTCAACAAAGGGCTGAGAAGCACAGTTCGCTGTACACGCGCTATTAGGCTACATGTTTTTATTTCAACAGGCTGCAACGGTTGNCGCTACGTGGACGCTGTGAACGAAAATAAAAAATCAGANCAATGATGGATCTTTGGTTTTTGGTTTGCACTGGAAAAGCCCTTCTCGTCTGGCGAAGTGAGCGAAATCCATTCGTGGAACTCGCAGAGGAAAAAAACGCAATTGCAGATGAGGCTNCCAAAGTGATTGTAGTTCAACAAGATGAAAAATTAATTCATCACAGCAACGCATTAGCCTTTCAAATGGCCATCTCTAAAAACAAACAAGTTTGATTTTACTCAAGCCATGGCTCCAACACTTTCCTTCTCTTCCACGGTCTTCAATAACCGCCCGTGCACTGAGGCGGAACAGCAAACGTCACGCAGCAGATATTGCTGATCAAACATTGGCGGTTGGGGCGGGTGTGTGGGGAGTGATGCGGGACCCGGCCGTGGTGGCTCGAGATCCGCGTGACGGCGCTGAAGCGATTCCAGTCAACCAATCAGAAGAAGGCGGAGTTTGAAAATTTTTGCTTAACTCAAAGAGGTTTACAACCGACATTTTCTGAATTGGTGTTGTCAAGGAAACAAGCTCAAAATTTCATCAAACTTTTTGATAAAAATATCAACATGTGCTTGAAAGCAAATTTTGCAACTGTACGACAAACATCTAGCGCGATATTTGTAAAACCTATTTGTTTATTTATTGATTGATTGATTGATTGATTACAAAAGCGCTTCACGTTATACTGAATTTACTTCAATTTCCGCGCCTTTGAGCTGAAAACTGAAGCAAGCGGTACTCCCTTTTATTTCAACACGGTTGACATGGGCTTTTCCAGAAAAAGCACATCAGTGAACAATGAGACAATCAAGGTTGGTTGGCAAACGGTGTTAAAATTCTTGAAATTAGTTCTTTCGTAGAAAAAGGTTTCCACAAGATGCAAAGTTGGGAACATGTTTTTTTTTCAATCTGCTTGCTTCAATACAGCTATGTCCAACAGAAATTGCTTACAAAGTCAAAAATTATGTCACTATCTTAACCAGGGCCGCACATTCAATGACTTACTTTGATCTTAGCAAACTACATTTAGTTTACGGTAATGTACTGAAAGCGTTCGAATCTCAGTTGCAATGTTATTTAACCACTTTTTAGCACATTTAAACCACTCCGTAAGCTTGATTTCATGGACAAGTTTAGTTCCAATGGAACAATGGTAGAAATCAGAAAACTAGTAAAAAGTTTTGGGCCAAAGTGTCAGTGGACACATGGAAATCTCCCAGCACGCAGTACGGAATTGCTAATGTTGCACTGAGGACCTCAAAATGCCAACAAAACAAGGAGAGGTTGTCAGTATATGAGTTACTTGTACTACAGCAAACATTCAAGTGGATCGCACAAAACCTTCGACTGGGTCGCAAGCGGCACGCGGGTTGGACATGGCTGCTTCAATACTTGGCTTGCTTGTCTTTAATCAAAATTTAAAACATAGTTTTGAAAAACATCATAAGCTGTGGTTTCGTACCAATAAAGGTTCGCAAGTCCGCCTCACCCAAATCTTCAAACAATATTTTCGTTATAAGCTTTCGATGTCTGCCACCTAAGGCGTTGATGGTGACGGGGAAACCAGGGGGGGGGCGGTTTGTGGTAATTCCGGTGAATAAAAGGTTTGCCGAGGAAGTTTTATTGCTCTTCACCTCTCTGATTATAACGCGCCCATGCCGTAGATATTGATTGCAAGACGACCCTGGCCATAAAATGAATTAACTAATAAACGCATAACATTTTAATTTTCATTGCAAACAGTATAGTCGCAAACATCGAATACATTGTTTCATCCAACGTTTCAGCTTAGGCATGAGCCTGCTGAGCTAAAATGTTGAATAAAACAATGTATTCGATATTTGTGGCTATACTGTTCGCGCCAACAATCTGCAGCAAATTCACGCGTTACTTGCCAAAATTTAATTTTGACATTGAAAAAAATCGAGGCATTAATGGGGAGTGAGCTACGCAATAAAGAGGCAACAAACCAGCAGAAGGATACAGCCTTCTCAGGCAGCGGAGGCAGCTGGAAAATGGAGGGGGGTTGCGTCAGTCGGAGCTCCCCCGACGTTCCCGCTGGGTGAAAGTACAACCTCGCTCGCGGGTTGAACACGGAGCCGACACGAGAGGGCATGAAAATCGCCGGAAGACTAACGTCCTGAAGTGGTCCGCGAATGGCGCCGTCTCCACGCTGCAACCTAGCGAGTAATCGCATAAAAGACAAGTTCGCACCTCAGGATTTTCACAAAACCAACGCTTTCTTTTTGTCCACGAGTAGAAATAACGTGACGCTAACACGTTTTCTTCTCATCGGCTAAACCGCTTTAAAAATTTCTGCAATGACGTGCCCTGTTATGAAATGCGCTACTGCGTGGCAGTGGCGTAGCCAGTCCAAAATTTGGGAGACTAAAATGCTTGACTTTCGGCGAGCAACAGTCTTAGTGTTTGGGAGACCACTTCTCAAAGCACGAAATGACTAGACATGCTAAAAATTTAACACAAATTTAAAGCCCCTATTCAGCCGCAAGCCGACAACAGCGCTAAAACGCTTAAGCACAGTTCAACAAATAACTGCGCACCCACTTACTTGTACTGCGAAGCCAGTTTCTTCTCAATATTCGACGCGATCTGATGGCGAATCCTGGCATCGAGTTGTTGGCGTTTGTGCAGCATTTCCTCCGTCAACAATCTCATGCGCACCCAAACCTGAACAACGACTGAACAGTGAGTGTGTTGGAACCGACTTCGTCGCCTGATATTTTGATAAATGCTCCGAAAATTCCGGAAGCTTCAAGCTTCATAATAACCCTCGCTATCAGGCCCTTCAAGTCAAGAAGAAATCTGTACATTTCCTCCTCCGGCATTAAAACTGAAAAAAAGTAAAAGGCAGGCTCGGCGCTGACGAGGAGGGTCGTAGATGCCAGAATGGGCCTATTGGGAGCAATTCCTGAACAGCACGCACAACTGACGAAAGGTTATGAAATAAATAGCAGCCAACTAAAGCTTTATGACATGCACGCTGTTCGAAATCACAAAGAAATGTGTTCTGCTTTACACAGGGTCTTAAGCATTGACATACAACAGATCGTTTAGTGTTACATTTTCATTCGAATGCGAATACCTCAACAAACTTGTTGGGCCAAGTAGGAAACAATTTCTGGAACATGCGACTTTGTGAGCCACCCCTAGTGCACAATCAGCCAGACGAGTGAACGCAAATAGGGGTGTACATCGAGTTTAACACGCGCCCCCGTGTATCGCCGCATGAAACCGTCCTTGCAGCAGTCTGGCCAAGCCGGCAAATCGCTAACGCAGACCTTTCGTGTCACAAAGGCCGTCTGATGCTGTCAAATCGACGTTAGGCCGCCAACAGTGAGAAAACGGTTTGCGACTTATGCTAACAACGGTTGAAAGAAGAAAGTTTTCAGGAAAGTATCGCATTGAAAATGTTGCATTATGTTCTGCTCAATTCAATGAGTTGTTCAACCCGAAATTTGGGGTCAGAACAAAATTAAAAACTACAAGTATTGTCTCAATAACGAAATTACAAGCAATTAGATTCTCTTAATGATTTATGCGGCAATTCAATGGTTTCGCACATAAAACGCTCGTTCTTACATTTTTAGGTAAATGAGCCCCCCAGTCAGGTAGCTGGGGTATCTTCGGTGCTTTCCAGCGCCCTTCAGCGGATTGCGGTCTGGCTTCGCCTTGACGTATGTCTGGAAAGAGAAGCAAAGCCTTACACTGAACTTCTTCAAAATTACTAGGGCATTATATATCAGAAGGATACATTCACAGCCACAGCCAAGAATCAGACATTACGATCTTACCAGAGTGTATATTTCGACTTCTGAGTAGCCATTATCAGCTAATATTCATGTAGTTATACTAGGTTTGCTATTTTTGATAAAAATGCAAAAACAATTAAAAGTTGAAAGATGCATTCCAACTGACGAAAAGCATAGAAAAACCAAGACGCTGCGTGATAATCTCGCCGTGCACGCAAAACAATCTGAGAAAAGTATCGAAAAAATTTCACCGGGAACGGTCATTATTTGTTGAATTAAGTCACCTGGCAACAGCGGTTGACCTGGGAATGCGGAGCTGTCAGCAAAAGTCACTCCTGCACCGGACTTCACCATTCCCGGCGCCTGTGGACAAACCACAAAGCAAGTGCTCGTTTTAGATTAAACGTGAGATATTACGTTCTAGGGATTGTGAAAAAACTCCGAAAAAAAAGCACAAAGACGTCTTCGCGATGACACAAGGGTAGCTGCTGCACAACAAAAAATTAGCTTCCTGTTGGTGTAAGTGAAGATGACGGGAACAGCCAAAGTAAGTTAATCTGATGGGAACAGCCAAAGCAAAACTCCGTCATTAAACCAGAATATGTTCAAACCAAACAGATGGTTCACAAATCAAAACTTCATATCAGCCGGTTGTTGGCGTTTCATCAGTGATCAAATTACTTTTCCAGCAATCGCAGAGCAGGTCGCATACTTCTATAATGGCCTTGCATCGCCTCGTTTCAGTCAAAAACAATTTCGACAAACCTGTTGCGAGGCCTGCAGCCTGCCGACTTCCATCAACAGCTCCTGCAGTTTCGCTTCATACTCATCCTGAATATTCTTCACTTCCACGTCGTGGCGCTCGCGAATCGCTTCCAGTTCTTCAACAGGAATGTAGCCCTGGTGTTTGAAGGAAAACAATTTGCAGTCGACAAGCGGCCAGCCACAACCGATGCACAGATTTGCGAGCTGCCAAGTCAGCTGAAGTTGTAGCGAAAGAAGCAAATGATTCGCAAATGCTGCTAAGGATGTTGCTTCCGCAAAATCAAAGATACGAAACAGGAACTTCTGTTGTTAGAATAAATTTATTTTATTGACAAGGCAAGAGAACTATCAGTTCACTTTTTTTACCGCAAAAAATTACCATGCAAATTAAATGCGGGCCGTGGTTTCGCTTATTTACAAAAAAATATAAATAAAAAAACCACACACACACAAATTTTTTTTTTTAAAGGAAACAGTCTAAAGGGGTTGTGGTCGAGCAAACACAGTCGCAGATAACAAAACAGAAACACTATAAAATAGTTATTCTTGTACAATTTTAAAGGTAGAAAGTAGTTCCGCTAAAACTTAAAAGCTTAGTTGATTCCGTCTTCACTGTCATGAAACCTATAATTTTGACAGAATTTTTAAATATTTTATATGCAGTAGAAAGTAGATTATAATTAAACTGCGACATACCGACTTGTTGGAAGAGGATGAAACAAAAGACATGGCTGAAGTTGACACATCATGGTACTCTCTTCCGAGCATGTGAATCAGCTCTTCCTTTGTGACGTTATCAATATCCACACCTGGAAATAAAAGTGAAGTTATTGTTAATGCCCAATCCCAATTTTCAAACAAACTTCCTATTTTGCACTTGTGTTCGTATAGGTATGGGAAAGATTCTTGTTCTCAATAAAACAAGTATGCCAGAAGGTCAGATCGCTAGAACAGGGCTTGTGCTTGATTTGCCCAAATTCTCCACCTTCAGAAGGTACTACTACGGTCATTACCGCTAGGCGGCCATTGACATACCAAAGGCTTCATCAAGAAATGACATTTATGACAAAAAGCCTTGTTCTTTGCGCCTAACAAATTTTCTAACAAACCATAACAAATTTTCCTGTCGGCGAAAAATTCACACGTTTGCCAAAACCTCTTGACATGGACAGCTGGAGTGACGAATCAAGAAGAAACATTTTTGTAAAGTTAAAATCACTTTCCAAACGCGCTCCACGCAACCGACGAATGAGACAAACCTGTCAATTCCAAAATCAACTCTCTTACGCCAGCAGTGTTGACATCGGCGTCCAACAGTCGCGGCTTTTCCCGTTTGATCCAGTAAAACAGAAGCGGCAGTTGACCAAGTACTCCTGGGCTGTGGCCACCTGCGTTCGTACAAAGACAAGTAGAAGGGAAGTGCTAATCTTCTCACATTAGATCAATAAAAAGTGCTTGAACGAAAAGGTGCAACGCAAGACCTTATGACGAAGATGAGATTTTTAGAGGAAGACAAAAAGAACAGCTTTTAAAGTGAGGGTGAAACTTGGCCGACACCTCGTGAATCAAGAAAAAGCATCTCTCTGTTACCCTTGCAATGGCAAAGACAATAAGATAAAAACGAAAATATTGCACATTAGCATCACCTTAAAGTGGTAGCAAAGCTTATGAAAGCGACGCCGTAGCTGTCTAACAGTTTAAAAGCCTGCACCTCGTGCAAAACCAACACTTTTACCGATCCCAAGTTTAATTCCTTGCAGTGGTGTGATGGTGAGTTCGTAATTTGTCAGCTCTTCATTGACTTTTCCATCCTTCTCTTCGGTCTCTTCGTTGTGATCGTGCGCTTCCACTTTCTCGAAGACTTCCTGCAACGAGTTAAAACGCGACGTCATTATCGTCGTTGCTATTCGCGCCGCACTGTGGATTACGGTTCACACCGATCGGGGCGACGCGCGCGAAAGAAACGACTCGACCGACGTGAACCAAGAGTTAGGAGCAAATATCATTGTCAGTGTGTAATTCGAAACTACATGGAATTTGTCGTCGCAGAAATCTTACAAGGTCTACTCTTTGGTCAAAGCAGGAAAATGAAGCTCGAATCTATTTGTCTGTTATTTAGAAAATAGCAGGATCTAACAAAAACCACTATCCTGTACCTTGCTCTGTAAGTCGTCCCACGTGATCGTCGCCATGGCTACCATTTTGCTTTGTTCTCCTTGATGCAGTGCAATACGAACCTAACATCAATAACAGAAATTAAATTTGAAAAATACGGTTAAACAAAACCGCGCAAAAGAATAGAAAAAAGATCTTCTCACGGGTTCCTTTCCTCCAACCGGGACATCGAAGACAACCTCTTCGTACTTATCTCGGTCGATTTTTTCTCGATCCGACTTGTCTTGATCCTCGCTCTCGTCTTCTTCGGTCTTGGCTTTTTTCAAAATGCCACTCGGCTTCGGCTTCAGCATACTCTTGGACGGGCTTGACATGGCTGCTCAAAAAAAAGCAAAAAGGGAAATGGCGTCGCGAGCGCTTCGGAACATCTTTGCGACAAAATACAGTGCCCCGCCATGACAAACACCTGATTCATGTGAGCTGTAATATGGCAAAGCTACAACCTTAAAGTTACGGGCACGTTCATGTCTGAAAAAGCCCGACATTCAATTTTCAAATAAAAAACTACGACATTTTTCAAATACAAAGGGAGACTTTTTTTCGAATAAAATATACGATACTTTTCAGTTAGCATATTTTGAGCCTCGCATAGCAAACGACATATTATCAAGAAAATGTCGTAATTTTTGAATAAATCTCGAAAGTACTGCACATAAAGCCACAAAGCAAACTGCAAAAATATCGCATAAAACATTTCAACAGTCTAAAAGCAAGCAGGTAGGTTCGTTCTTCTGGCGATTACTTTATTTTATTTTAAGCTGACATTTTGCCCACCCATTCCGAGTTGGCTTCCTCAGGGCATTGTTTTTAACCACACAACATGCAAATTACCAATAACAAAAAGCAAAGAGCAGTGTGACATACAAAGACAAAAATGCAAAAACAACCATCACGCCATATGAAATGAGTGACAGTTACTATGTATGTAAAGCAATAAATAGTGTCTAGCTGCAAGGAACAGCAAACCTATTGCATTATCATTCGGAAGCAAATGTTTTGGAAAAACATTAATAACTTTGGCAACTCTAGCCATCACAGCTTTTTCCAGAAAAAAACGTGAAACAGACAATGCAACAGAAAGATTAACTGCAAACAAACTATTTCCTGAATGCTGTTTCATTCAGATGGAAGCATTTTCCATAATTTTTGATGTGGTTGACAAAAACCGTACAGATTTAGGCAATTTAACCGCATAAGACCATCCCGGCAGTAAACTTCTATGTTGCCAATAGCATAACAGCAGCTAAGAAAGTGTTTGTGAAAGCTTCAGATGCAAATTCTCCGTACATATCTTCTTGCTACAAACATAAATCACGTTTGTGAACCAGTCGGCATTGATTTTAAGTTTTTATTGCGTTTAAAAAAACAATATTAAAAAAGCCATCCCATCAAACTTCCAACCTGGAGGAGGGCTGGAGGGCCTGCTGGCAAACCCAATCGACTTTCTTCTACCAGCTTTCCCTTTACTTTTACTTTTTGCTTCCGCCTGAAAATGAAAAGTTAGAGAAAAAATTAAATATTGCTAAATTAAAATAAGAAAGATTTCAACAGAGCTCCAGACCGCAGCCGACTTCTTAGAGAGCATACTCGGTGGTAAAACCGAAATATAACATGCTGCAGTCTAATACCAGGCAAAAGAGAATAACCATATGTTATTAGGCAAATAATTTTAAGGGTAACTTTACTGGCAAGACGCTGCACAGATTCAGCGATGTATGGTCGGAAGCTCCGCAAAGGAACAAACGTTTTCTCACGGAACAACGAATTCGCAAGCGGTGGTGTTTCAACGGGAGCTTCAAATTAACTGGCATTGTGGAACAGGAAGGTGCGACTGGACGGACGTCGTCATCAGCGAAGACTCACCGCTGCGGCTTCGTCCGGATGACGTTCCTCTTGTGACGGTGACGTCACAGAAGCGACAGGCAAGGGAGCAGTTCTGATGTTGGATCCGGCGAAGCTGACTGTGCACGTCAGTTCCGACCCGTCATCGTCTAGAAAGGAAGAAGCGCGTAAAACAACACAAGAGCAACCTCGACAGGCCACTCCATGACGCAGTTGAAAAGGTTGGTGCCGTTGTCGGATGAGTGCGAAGTGCTTTTCGGTCGAGAAATCGACGTTTAGGACCAGGGCAAACCGGCGAGTGGCGAGCCGCAGCGAATAAAGGGTGAACAAGCAGATAAACATCAAGCGCGATCTAACATGCGGTGTGCAGCTTGAAAGCTTTACACTGAAAGGCACGGTGGCTCGATAGCGCAGCGCCCATATAAGATTCGAGAGAGTGGGATTATGATAAACAAGAAGAGTCGCTTCAGCACGCTTTGCCGTTTGCAAGTGCAGTGCATCATTTCGACCATTCTGGTAAGGGCTTGCTCTCAGACTACAAAGAGCGTTCATCCTAGTAATACCCGCGTCAAAACAGCACTCAGGGCAAATACGAAAACGTCTGTAATTTCAAAAAGTGACACTTGAAATCCAACGATTGATAGCTTTAAAGCATTTCAACAACTTTGCCTTCTGCAACACTTTAATTCGCTTCAATGCATACACAAACACAAATTTAGTTTCAACTCAACGCAAACCTTTCAACGACAACGGCCTGAACAACCGCACCGCCAGTTTCACATCGTACTCTGGTTCGTGCGTCCACATTCCTCGCTCCTCCGTAGGAGGCTTCGCTTCCATAGCAACCTCATGAACTTCCGGTGCTGGTGGACCGAAGCTCACGCTGCGACGACGCTGCGAAAATAACCGAGGTACAGTGCAGAGGCGTCAAACGCAAAACGAATCTACTGTCGTTTGAGATTAGCAATTACTGCATGCACGAACGTCATTATTAATATTGTCAAGGCCTGAAAGTTTTCAACCTAAAAAGACACATCCGCTTCCAACGATTCCGTGCTATCGAAAACTGATTGGCTTAAATGTGAGGGTGACATTACAATATGGAGCTTCTCCACTGAGCAGGGGCAATTAACATTCTATTGTGCATTTTCCAACTCCACAATACCCCTCAGATCATATCAGGAAAATGATTTGATCGTCACTGCGAAAGCCTGAACCGAAATCACATCCGGGAAAGAATGCAAAGATACAGAATTTCGTCCTAAAAACATCGACGAAGTAAAAATATCTCTGGGATAGAACTGCCAGCATCTTACAAAAAACAATGAATTTATAACCTTCGCCTTGATGTCAGGGGTTGAGTCTTCAGCATTGGCTGTGCTGTCTGATATCTCAGATGGGACTCCATCGCCTTCACTTCCTATATCAGAACCCGCTTGTGGAGTACCTGGGATGAAAAGGGAAATTGTTTGAATAAAAACCTTGGCTTTAATATGTATTCATATACGTGCACCAAGGCGTAGTTAATGATGGAACGATCTAGAAACGAATTGTTGTTGCAATTTGCCTGGAAACGTGATTGGATGCTCTTTTTTGCCGATTGCACGTGCATGAGAATAAAGGCAAATCGATTTAAATGTAAATGCAATTCACAAATGAAAATAAAAAACGATAACATTACTTGGCATGAACAAACACGATGTCAAGGTCTTGCTGTGGTGCTAATCATATCATTGTAAATGGAATGTTAGCGCGACGAAAGCCCAGTGTGTTATTATCTGAGCAAAGAATGAGTGGCCTAACGTTTCTGGTTACATTGCTAGACAGATTAGTGATAGTAAAAACTGTGGCGTGCCTAAGTAAAAAATCCACTTGGTGCCATCTGGATGCGTTTGCTGTGCAGCTCACCAATCCACGTGCAGCATAAGCTCATATTCGTTAATTCCTGAAGTTATCACCATTGTGCATATACCGATAAACTGTCATCACGATCTGTTCCTGAATGTCTTACTTGGATGATATTGAAACTAGTGCGAAATAAAACAGAGCACATTCCTTTCACTTGCACTCTGAACGACTGTTATGGCTAATATTCACAAAAGGCAAAATAAAAATGTCATCGGACTCCGCGTAACCAGTCATAGATACCGTCGTCATCCACTGGCGGTGACGCAGCGATGACGGAAAGCATGAAACGCTGTTTCTCAGAAACGCTGTCGTCGTTTTCGACATGGTCGTCGTCAGCTGAAAATCCGTTTATCGAGTGTTTGTCAAGCAATGCCAGGCTTACAACCAAAAGTAAATCTTAATCAATTCGAAGAAATTTGCTAAGAAAGCGTAAACATGAAAGAACTCGCCAGTAAGTCAGGCAAAACAGTTGTTTGGATGAAACACCTGCAGAAAATCCAAACTCACTGACTGCAACCGGTTTATTAAAAGGTTGCTGAATATTCTATAAAAATCTGAATCCCAATAAAGCAAAAGTCCAATCAACGAGATCAGCAAAACATCACAAACATGCACAGCAGACCAATACGGAATGGTCCAACTGAACTTCAACCAAACACCAGTATCAAAACGATTTGAAACATAATGGCTGTTAAACCTGGTGCTAACTCGTCTTCGTCGTCACTGATGTCAACCTCAAGCTCATTGATGTTCACCCTGAAAAACGCACGATGATAAGGTTGAAGGAAGGCAAGAGAATACTTGTGATAATAACGCAAGTATGAATGGATCCTGCCGGATCCAACTCGATTCAAAACGTTATTGCAAAATAACTGTCTGCAGACACAGGTGAAGAGTTTCAATCCATCAATTTTTAATAGGAAAACGACTTTACTATACATTTTCAGTCCTACGAACTAAGAGGTTTTAACGGTTTATTGCAAAATGATCGAGTGAAGCTGACGGAAAAAATTAGGCAGCACAACAATTCACGACAAGTTAAACTCCAAGTGGTGATTTGTAATGATTTAAAAAAAAAACGACAATCAAAAGCAACGACAGATGGCGGAAACGATGCTGCTTATTAAGAAACCATTTGTGAAAACAAAAGCGTGAGAAAGTTTACCCCTCACTGATCTTCTTCTTGAAAGCCTCGATCATGAACTTCCAGCGACGCCCGTGAGATTTAGATCCTGTCACCTGCCCGTAACACACATGGTTACGGTCAGTCCAAATGTCACTTGAATGAACACACGAAAACGCGTCAAGTTGCATGTGAAGCACGACAGCAGCATGGATCGAAACGATATGACACGTTACCTTGGCAAAAGCTTTCTCCCAGTTCATTATTTTCTTCTCGCGATCGAGACGCTTCGTATGGGCGTCGATCATTTGCAGTTTTCTGATAGCGATGTTTAATTGTCGTTGTTTGCTTTCATAGTCTGTACGCAAGCGTATTTTCGTAATTTAAATATTGCATAAGAAGGAACGCAACCACAAAAAAAACAAACAAAACAAAAAATATGCTGATAACGTCATCACGATGAAGCTTTATCGTTCACTGATAATGACTATACGCTCACATTTACCGCTTCTTGGGCCACTGTGCAAAAACAAACGCTTTTCAAAGCCGTTGAAACAACAGCCTCGTTTCTGGCACGCCTGGACGATTATAAGAGAATATATCTAAACAGTGTTGCTTCGATCTTGTTGGCAAAATTAATCCTTAACTCTTCATCACTGCCACACTACGCTGCATCTTTGGTTTATCGTTCTTCAACTGACTGCCTTCTGCAACGGAAATGCCTTCGGGCTGCCTGCTGAGCGTCACGTCATCATCTTCCTTTGTGACGGTCAGAGTTGCTCTTTACAATTAAAAAATTATTGAGTTCACTTACTTCGGCTACGTGAAAAGGAAAAGCGTAAACACGAACAAACCAAATACAATAAGCTCTAAACACCAATGGTTGGGGGAAACTTTTTCGAAGTGGGGGGGACACAAGCGCACGTCAAAAAACTATGGAAAATGTTTTTCAATAAGCGCATTACTTTAACAATGGACCCAATGTCAATTGCGCTTTTAAACTGATTTAAACAAAATTATAAATACAGAAGTACGGGAATAGACCCATGCGGCTCTCCCGGTTCCGCCACTCCTGCTAAACACGACTGCAAAAAGCCTGGTCGATACGAAATCCACGTAAATAATCGAATCAAGCGCAGGTAGTCTACCGAAGTACATGAGGGTGTAAACTACATTTTTAGGAAGGTAAAGAAAGGGAAAAACTTGAACACACACACGCTGCATAATAGGTTTGTACAAGACAAGTTTAAAACTTCCCAGCATCTTTAGTGGTTAAGTGAACATTACCAGTGTGCAATTTTTTTAGAGCTTCACTTCTTTGTTCCCACGGAATGGAATAGATGTTTACTAGTCGAGTAAGTTCTTGCACAGGTGTATGGAGGTCTGTTATACTGAGAGAAACAACAAGAGTATATTTTGTTTTCAAATGAAGTATGAAAGTCGGAATCCCATACAGAACTTGCACAAAAAAATTAAACTTTACTCCAGAAAAAACATGAGTGTGAAACAAGCAAAGCAACATAAACACGAAGAACACCGACATTAAACTTGAAAATGTACATGACTAATTAGTATTTTAACAACCAAAAAACTTTGTCCTGCTATGTTATGGGAAACTACCTTGTTAGTCAACAAATTGAAAACAATAGAGTGCTAGTAATTTTGTTGTAATTGCAAATATGCCCAATACAGACCTTCGAAACATTTTTCCCATTGATAGTGTTAATGCCATTAACAAACTGGGTGGCAAGTCATGCTGAAGAAGTTCATCCTTTATTTCTAAGAGTTCATTAAAAGAAGAATCAACAAGTGCCAAACAATTCTTCACCCCTGCAGAAAAATAATTCACGTGTAAGGAAATGATCATGCAGGTTTGAAACAAAGTGAACATTGGCAAATACTGTATAAAAAAAGCACCCTTAATGACTAAAGGTAAAAGTAAAAGTTAATTGTTATAAATTGTACTTGCACTTCACTTCAAGAACCAGAATCTCATAAAGCAAAACATATTTAAAAAATTGAGCTACAATTTTGATGCAAAAATTTCTGTATATGTAGGAAACCACAAAAATATAGAAGTAAGAGACTTGTGGTGGCTAAATTCATATGATACTATACAACAATGTAAAGTAATGTAAAGTATTGAGAGCAAGAAAATTCACAACGTGGACGACTCATATAGCCCAGAACTGTTCAATTCTATATGCTAAAACTGTTTTCCAAAATAATATTGCTGATTTATCAAAAAGTATAATGTCTGAAGCAGCATCTGTCATATTCATTGCTGAAACAAAAGGTGCACAGTGTTTGATTTTAAGTTTGTGGGTAGCAGAGTGAAATAGAATAACTTCAGAACAGAACGAAGCAAAATAACATATCTTATTGTTGTTCTTTTTTCCACTTAGGTTGTTGCATAGCATTTGCCACCTGGTTTAAAATCAAGCAGGTAGGTTCGTTCTTCTGACGATTACTTTATTTTATTTTAAGCTGACATTTTGCCCACCCATTCCAAGTTGGCTTGCTCAGGGCATTGTTTTTAACCACATAACATGCAATTTACCAATAACAAAAAGCAAAGAGCAGTGTGACATACAAAGACAAAAATGCAAAATCGACCATCATGCCATAAGAAATGAGTGACAGCATGCAACAGTGAATGTGGAAGTTAAGAAGTGTAAAATGAAATGCGGGGAGGTGACAATGTATAAAAACGCAATATAATAGCGTAAAATTTGTAAAATAATGCACAAAATGTTACTATGCAAAGCAATAAATAGTGTAAAAGTATGTGGCAAATAGCAATCAATATTGGGATAAGCTGACCAATTAAGTTGACAAACTCAGGAAATCAAGGAAGGGATAAATTGCACACGTCTTTTAGGACATTATGATAAATAGCTGGGAAGGGGAACATCAGCACCTCACGTATTACTGCATTTCTTGAATTCATACTGAAACCTATCAGTGCAGAATTTTGCAAAAACTGCCCGAACGTATTTTGTCATGACAGCCGTCAGTACATTGGAGACCTGCTTATGTGGAAAGAGCGCCTTACAAAAAAAACTAGAAACTGCAAAGCAAAAACCAGTGTTTTACATTGTATCGGCAGACGTGAAAGCACTTTACCCCAGCTTGTATAGAGACACTGTGACAAAAGCTCTTGAATGTGCATTGGAGAAGCATTCTGACTACAGCGCCGAGGCCCGTAAAATCATCGTCGAACTAAACAAAATTTGCCTGAACAATGTGGTCAATCAATATGGAGACCAATTGCACATACAAAAACACGGAATCATAACCGGTGATAACCACTCAGTCTCATTGGCCAACATTGCTGTGCATTACATCCCACAGCCGATTGC
>JGI24158J21664_10002620_pt1 | contig 22032 bp, 10 predicted proteins | sample Ectturendosymbi3_FD_21664 | JGI IMG/M metagenome (IMG submission 21664)
TATAGTATTGTTGCGATCGAAAATCCGACCGGCATGTGCGCAAAGCTTCGCATCCTGGCAGCAAGCAACAATAGAGATCATGCGTTGCAATCTCTCTTACTATTGCTTGCTCGCGCTACACATATAATGGTGTTATTCTTCACGCACATCCCGTTCGTGGTGAATCACACAATCAACGCAACGCCACCGGAGACGTTGCAACACTAGTTTCTGAAACTTTTCACCAACACTTTCACATCAGCTGCTACATATTCCGGCAGATCAGGATCCAGTAGAAAACTTAATCAGAAATTTCAGAACATCGAGCTGCAAGAACGAGGTCTAGCGTTTCGTTTTCACCAAAACACGACGTAAAACGAAAAATGTTTTGTTCGTATTTACTTAGAAGTTCGCAAAACCAGGAAAACAGATGAAAGATATTTCCCGGAAGAGGCAATGAGTGTACTCAAAAGAATCGAATTTTAGGACAATATCACAGTCTCCAACGTTTCTTGAAAAATACTGTCGATCAACAACCGTTGCTTTGTTTTAAGCAGCCCATTGGAATGTACACAGAACAATGAATAGCAGCGATAGAACATTCTTGCAACGTACCTCCCTTGGGTGGCGACGTTTGTGACGACACAATACACAGGCAGCTCGATCTGCAAATATTCTTCTTCGGTGTTGGGTTGCACGACCCCCGATGGNCACCAAGCCCCATCACCCTCATCACGACCCAATCTGATAAAAGAACAGAACAGNGNAACAAGTAAAACCAACTGACACATGCACATATTTTGCANTAAAAATCATTTTAAAAAACGAAGGAACATAGAAATGACAGAACCCTGCACAAACGCATTCCACNNATGTNTAAACCACTGTCACGTTGACACGTAAACATTACAGTTTAAAGGAGAGACGCACTTGGGAAGGTTGCTGGAGATAACTACGACGAACCTGACACGTGTTGTGGCAGCGACTGATAAAACGTAGACGAAAGCGGCCTTGATTTGAAAGGAACGAAATCCTCTGTGGCTATGCAAGCGTTCTCAACGAGAGCCTTGTTTACTGCATCAGTTGAAACAACTGCTGGCAACCTTTTCTCCTAACGGTTGTATGCGGAAAGATAGTAATTTTGTGGTGCAGTTGCTTTCAACGGATGTCCATGATGCCGAAAATCGAGAAGACAAAATACTGCCAACAACCTTTTCAAAAACTTGAAAACAGGATAGGTAATTTTATCTGAAGCTTACATATCCTTTCACAGGTCATATGAAGGATCCGGTCCTTCGCCCATGAAGTGGCTTGACTGATATTAAGTCATAAAGCGTCACAAAACACAACTACAGCAGTTAGCAAAAGCATTTTCATGGAGTTTTGCAAACTTATGGGGAATTCAACTCTGCTTTTGAAATTTGAAAACAGTAAAAATCAATTTACAAAACAAACGAATCTAGCTAACAAAGGTTACTGACAGACTGTTGAGCAATTCTGAGTAACGCAGAAAAGTAGTAATGCACTGTTATTGCAAGGACAAATTCAATAAGTAAATCAATTGAAGTCAGTTTGAACCGCACAACATGTCTGGCATGGATGTGTTTGTCATGTAAAATGCATGAACTGTGGAGTTGCACGTTTTCAACAATGCAAGTAGAACGGCAGAAGACTTAATGGAAAAAGCATTAGGGAGGTGCCTCGGAAAGCATTATTGCACTCCGGTCACGAATACTTAAAAGTTCTTCTCTTGTTCCGAACTGAATATTCTCTTCTAGCCAAAATGCATAAAATCGAGTGATTTTCAGAAAACGTTTCCCGACGGTGGATGAATCGATGACAACTGNTTCGCGTCTGTTGACGACTCAGGGCTGTGGGNCCTGAGCCCAGAGCCTGAGCCCAAGCAATTTTGGATGACTGGAGCCGCCAGAGCGAAAAATTTTTAGATNGTGCAGCCGAAGCCGGAGTCAGAAATTGGATTCCGGTTCCACAGCCCTAGTTTGTGGGGCAAGCGGATTGTACAAATAATTCAATGGTTTTCCGTTTTCAATGGACAAAATCATTTTGGACCCGTAGTGAAGAACTTTTAGATGTTGGAGCCGGAGTCGGAAACTTGAGTTCCGAATCCACAGCCCTGGTTGACTTGGGGGGTTCAGGTTCTGCTGCTCATCCATCGAAGAAAATGAGAGTTGGCAGAAGCAAACTCACCGCAGAAAAAGCTTTCGCTTGCACGATACAGCTGACCTTTGATTCACTGTAAAAACATCACGTGCGTTCGAAAGCAATAAGTGTGGAAAGCCCGTTGCTATGACCACCATGATTAGGCAGCAATCGGCGCAGTGACTGAGCCGGAGCCGATACATCGCGGAGCAGAGTTTAACTTTGAAGAAGTGGATCAAACTAATAATTCAAAGAAACTGAGGCGAGGAGAAAATAGACAAAACAACTTTTTAAAGTCCAGGAATTCACTGAGACTATTTGCAATGATGGAGTCAGGTTCTGTGGCTTCACCGTAGAAATAAATGCTGAAAAACATTTTGCTTCTGAAATAAAATTTACATTTTAAGTAAGATGAAAAGATTCGCTTGCGCTGTACAAATCACAGCAGATTGAACGTCCATCGAGCAGATTGAACGTCCATCGGGCAGCGACAACCACAAGTTTGTTGACTAGTGAGACATACGTCGGCAGTGTCGACTGGAAGTGTTCGCTTTGAAATTCAGTCAGTTAATGCATTGTTTTGAAACATTGTTTGAGCAACGGAACACTTTGATGATTACTGTCATAGTATGTGGAAAACTCAAACTGTGATGGTGGATAATTACTTCCATATTATATTTCCTGCGCAACTTCTGAACACATTTCGCGCAGCACAGGTTGAAAGTCACGGGTTTAATGAATCAAACTCAGGGCTATTCACACAAATTGTTTTCATCTCCGTTTTCGGATTTGTTTCAGAAAACAATAAATATAAATTTCTTCCGAATCTAAAACGATGTTCGAGAAACGACAAAAGAACTGCAGCATAGAAAACGTCATAATCATCGATTTCCATGACTGAACAGGTGGTTTGTTGTGCTGCGATTTCACAGGAGATTTAGAGTAGCAATGCACAAGACATGCTACGAAACCTTAATTCAACCATTTCCGAAATGGCGCTTTTTTGTAAATTTTTTGCCGACAAGAACTTAATTAAAGAGTGTTTCAAAGAAACTGGAGAAAGCAAGCATCGACTGAAAATGCAAGCTGGACGAAAATAGCCACACAGGTTAAAAAGCACTTATTCAAAAAATGATATCCTTTCTCACCACCGAGAGATTTATGGCTGCGCATGTGTGGTTCAGCCGCTATACTTGATGTAGTTAACGTTCAACTTTTATGGCAATCCGTAGAAGCAAAGGAGGGTCACTCTTTACCTTGACGTAATGGCACAACAACGTTCCCAGGAAATAAATCGTTTTCTGCGTCGAGAGCCAGGAAAGCGCGATTTATTGCGAAGCCCTGTCTTGTTTAACTGATTGCACAGCGACGCAACGGTTGCCGTGGACGGTCGATGACATCAAGAAAATCAATAAAAAGATACAGTTCTCGACTCACCTTGCGTACTTGGGTCCAGTTCCAGCAGCATGGAACGAAGACGCTGTGAGCGAATTATCGCGAATTCTCTTGTCTTGCATTCCGAGTGGATGACGACACACTGAAAGATAAAGTGCACAAGCGTTACGTCAGTATATTTAGTGCGATTACGTCACACCCGGTTTGTTTTGTCGAAAGACAATTGTAAACCTGAACAGAATGTGATTTCCAGTCGATAACATCCAACAGGAAAAAAGAACCAGTCTATCACCAGAAACCAAAAGTGCCACAAATCCAACATCAATTTTTGTCTGAATTGCTAAAGGCTCAGTGCTTAAAAGATTACGTTTTGTTTAGAATATCTACAAAAAGTAAGGCGAAACGTTTTCCAAACTGATAAATTTTGATTGCTTGCTTGTTGAGTTAATTTCTTGTCTTTTTCATTCTTGTTCGTCGTATCACAAGAAATGCTTTACGCTAATGTTTCAGAAAGAAAATTAACGTCTGTAGTACATGATTTTCAAGTCGTAAGATTTCTGTCAAATTAACAATCGCCTCAGAGTTTTATACGTTCGGCGTTTGTCATCAAGTATGTTGTTCCTAAATCATTTTGATCTCATACATGCAGGAACGGAACACATATATGCCACAAACCTATGCATTTGCAATAAAAAGAAGCGTTAAAAGGCTCAGTATAGTCGTGGGTAACGTCGCAGCCAGTGATTCGTTGGTGAATCGCGTATCTTTCATTGTCAACGTTGACGTTGCTTTTCTTTCCCAGCAATGGCGAAAAATTCTCAATTTCGGGGTTTCACATGAAAGCAACTACAAACATGTGGGGCGGGTGCCTGCGCGCGATAGAAAAAATTATTTTTCATAACGTTGTTGCGTTGGCTTCTCGTGTTTCTGTCGACAGCGGCTGAGGCGTAAAAGGTAATGGCGCTGATGAACACGACATTGGCCTTTTGTCTTCAGTGCAGGCCGCCTCACAGGGCTTTCACGTCGGTAGCATTAATCGATTTTTCCCGATCTCCCAACCGCGTTCGAAATCCCAATCGATGATGCCCTCACGTGATCTTGTCTTTTCATGATTGTCTACACTCTTACATGTAGGACTATTCTGCATAGCTGTGGTTTGATAGGCATTCCATTTTCAGCCTTTAGTGCTGAACTGAGCATTCAAAATGCTATAACGCAAAGGTCTGTTGTTTTCTTTTTCACACATATCTTTGTGAACTCATCGCATTGCCGCATATTTGAAAAGAATGTTGCTGACACAAATTACCGTAAAACCTCTATTTCACCGCCATGCCGCTCTATTTTTCAACCCTTCCTTTATAGTGGCGTTCTATTACAGATGGCGTTCAATTAGAGGGTGGCGCTCTATTTTTCGACTAGCTGGTCAGAATTTTGAGATAAAATTTACTAATGAAAAGAAAAAACTTGACACATTTACATAATTAGCGATGTAGCTTCATAGAATGGGACTTCCCAGCGACAGCGCATGACCTTGAATCGTGGCGTGATCCTCGCGTAACTTCAGGCCATTGCACTTTCGCGCTATCGACTAGGTCTTATTTTAAAGGTCCGGCTTATATTGAAATCATTGTGGAAATTCAGGCTAGGCCTTATTTGTAGGGTAGGTCTTATTTTTTGAGAAACACGATAGAAAGGAGATTTCAGCCGGAACTATTTCCAAAATAGAAGAATTCATCAAAGTGGCGTTCCATCAGAGGTGGTGCTCAAATAGAGGTTTTACGGTATTCCAGTGATTCCTACACGGTCGGCAATTATGAGAAAAAGGTCTCCTGCCGGTACGGAGTACAATTTCCCCGTGGATCAAGCTGTAAACACTTATCCTTGAATAGGTACGATAAGAGGCTCGCTTGGACCTGTACTATGACAAGCCATATGAATCGTTTTTTCTGTGGAATAGCGCTCAACATTTTTACTAAAAATGTTCAACTCAACTACATTTAATTCCACGATACAATTGAGAGCATTAAATTGCAAAACGATTTCGTTTTCTTTAACTGCAACGCAAACTAGCACTGGAGTGGACCTGCGCCGCCAAACCTGCGCAGCCATCATCTAAAAATAAATTCCTTGTTTTACCAAAAATAATCAAAAGTCATAAAAAAAACGATTGGGCTGTAGAAGATTTCTCTCATCAGTTTCTGATCTTTTTACAAAAGTGCACGATTTATCGACGAAGCGGTAGAAATGACATGAAGCATGATACAATGGCTCAACAGCGTATTTCCAAAAACGTTTTCCAATTTTCTGCAGGAAAGAACTAAATGATCAAGGAAGGATGTGTCGGACAAACGGGATCCAACAAAGTTTTATGTCAACACAGCCTTGGATGATTCTCTGACTGCCACAAAGCTTATTGCAACCGCTTGCTACCAATATGGCAATCGTCAGCTAGAGTTATAACACTCGCGCAACGGTTGCAGTGAAAATTAACTGTGTGAAAATGTAAATATTCATGTCCACTGCAGGTAATAACCCATCTGCTGCTACCCAGCAGTTTGTAGACACACCCATCGTAAAGCAAGTAGCCATCACTGGGCAGCTGGCACAAGCGACACAGTGTCACGAATGAATTACACCAGTTACATCATAATGGGGCGTCGCCATAAACATTTGCTTCGGAGCAAAACTGATTGCGCTCAAAAATAGTCCTGCAAATATGCACGACGTGAACGTGACTGTGTCTCAATCGTTGAGTAACCTTTCTGTGTCGCGCATTGAGTTGCAACGTCAGTGGCAGATAATAACTTTGTGTGTTGCAACTATGAAGCAGGAATAATATGTAGCGTCCACTCAACGGCCAAGGCTTCTCAGTTATAGGAAGATCAGAAAATGTCTTTACTATTTTGTGTTTTAGTCCAAAACAATTACACGCAATAACTTCAATCCTATCACTGGTTTACAACCCGGTGGTCCTATCTCCTGGTTTACAACGTGCCTTTTTCATGGATATTACAAATGATGAAAAGACAGTGCAAACATGTCGACAAGGGATGTTGCGTGGCGTTCCTTGCGTGCACGAAAACCTTAGTCAGTAATGGTTTGAATAATACCGATCTTGGCTCGCGGTGATATTGTATTGTAATGTTTCATAACCACGTGACCATTCCACGACCAATCAAGGATCACTCAGAACATGCAAGCACAGAACTTAAAAGGCGGGTATTCTCTTAGCAATGGTACAGCGAAGATCTTGCGATCACTCATGACGGTCTCACTGCAACATTTGTGCTTTTATACTCCATATCGAATTTAGTGATTTAGGTGACATGCAAATCAGGTCAGGAACATAGACACGACATCACAGCTTCACGGGTAAAAATAAAAGTTGAAGTAAAAAGGATTTATGAATTCAGAAAGAAACAAAACGTCACGGATGACTGGTAAATGCAAGGTCCAAATTGAACAGACATTACGCAGTGGTAAAGTATGTTGAAATTGTCTTTCAAACCATCAAACCGTCACGGAATCGGTTTTCTGCTAAAATTAGGATCATTCCATCTTCGCGAACTATTATCATCACACGCCCTAGTGTCGGTTTCTTTGTTTAAGCGGCAAACCGACCGAGCAGACGTAGACAAGCTTCTGGAAGAAAGCGTTGCAGCGGTTATGAAGCGGAGGCCTCGAAAAAGAACCAGGAAAATTGTCAATTAACGCAAAACTTGTAATCTTCTCTCAAGCTCAATGACTAACTCGTTGCGCGAAGTTCACAACTAGGACGAAACAATTCAGTGACATTCGCTTGTGGTTCGCTTGCAAGCGCTCGTAAATGATGAGCATTCGACTTTATTCGTTGATATTGCGCTGGAGCGCCACGTTTCCATTGCTGCGTCACAAAAGTTCAACACGAAGCGTGGGTGGCTCCCACATCCGTCACGTGACATCGCCCCAGGATTTTAAGTGTGAACGATTTTTGCCAGGCAGGCGGCAGCTTAAAGTTCGCAGCAACACTCATGCTAATTGGACGCAAATCCAACTAGTTTAAAAGACTTTAAAACGTTGCCAGGACCAATCCCGATTGGAAGTAATTTTCCGTCGTTGGAAAGGAACTTGGGCATAGCGCTTTTGAACTCATTTGACCCGTATGAACGACGACTTACAACTTCCAACCTGCGAACTCGCTGGCTGGCAAGATGCTGTTTCATAGCCTTGATGACTTCCGTTGGGCACTTGTATTGGAACAATTGTATGTAACGCAAAACTGAGGACCTCTTCTGCCTTGCCAAAGCTTGCGTCCATCAGAACAGTTTCAAAAGGTGAACTTTGAGCGCCTGACCTTATCATCAAAGTAAAATTTTTGGAAATCAAACACGAAGCGGTACTTCCCATCTTGGCACCAAAAAAGTGACACCATGTATTTCAATGCTTCCTGTGAAAGAGCACGTGATGAAAAAACCCACGCATTCCATTGATATAAATGTGCAAAAAGTCAAGCCAACTTTTCCTGGGAAGGAGGAAACTGCAATGACAGGAACATATTTAGAACGAAGTTAAAACCTTCAGAAAAAGTTGATGAGGAGCAACGTTTCACTCAAATTTTAACAGGTCATCATAAAGGACTTTCATCAACGCACCTGACTCACTCGTTAGGGCACGAGGAGAACGTCCCAGCGTTCCAATCGTAACGTAGAAAAAAAACTGAAAAGACTTTGTTCTTCATCAGTTTGACCAGAACCCCCGCCAGGCCGAAACGCGGAGCTGTCGCCGAGTCATCCGTCACAATTAGCGATCTTACGTCGACCAATTACGTTCGTAGCGAAAACTGGACGCACGCACCAGAGGAATAAATTCCTTTATTAGGTCAACCGTTTCCATAGCACCTATGACCGTGAGGCCATAAAAGTGGCAAAAAATTGTTCGATCGGTAACTACGTCACCAGCTCGGTTTGCTTTCTTACGTCACATTGAAACAGATAGCAAACAATTTCGCCCAGTATTTGCGTAGCAAGGTATTGTCAAGCGCAGGAACAAACAAGCTTGAAACCAGAAATAATCTGACTGTGAGCGACGCAAGTTATTCCGGACCACAAGCGTACGGAGGGGGGGCCACTGTGCCATGCCCCCCATCAGACCCTAAAAATAAAAAAATGTATAAACAGTATTCGGCATTGTATACTGTCTGTATTCGGCAGTTATACCAAAATGTTTTTATTTTAAGCGAACAACACTATTTTGTCAACGCCTCTCAAAGCACAAAATGACTATATTTTCTAAAAATTTGGGGGGGCATGGCTCCTTTGGCCCCCCCTGGCTACACCTATGCTTTGCCCACCCCCCGGAAATTTTCTGCGTACGCCACTGTTCCGGACGTAGTTCGATTAAACATGGTCAGCATCCTCATGAACTGTACAACGAGCAGGGGTGTGTCTTAAGTAAATCACAGTGTGCGAAGGAATTCAGGTAAGTTTTTACGTAATAGCCACCATCTTTACTTTTATGAGAAAAGATTGTCACGAAACAAAAACACTGTGGTGACAAAATCTTCGGTCCATCATCTTGAATTGTAACTTGTCATGTACTGACGGAATGACATCACGTAATTTTTACTTTTTGTGGTATTTAAAGCAGTCGAACGAAATCAATTAGTGGTGATTCAACCAACCATGCAACTTTTTATTTAACCGTCCACTAAACATAATGTATTTACACTAAATCAACTTGCATTCCGCGATAGCTTCAGGTTAAGGCGTTTGCTTGTTTTAAACCAGGGGTTCGTAACTTTTATCTGACCATGTACCCCTTCAGCATTGCGACAGATAAGCATGTACACCTGAACTTTCTTACAACAAAATATTTTATCGGGACTAATTAGAGATATATTTTAACAAAGCATATAATGATTGTTCGAAATAATATGAACTGATATATGTACAAATATTCGGTATAAATATATAAGTATATTTTTCCCTTCTAATAATAACCTTACATGTACCCCTTCAGATAGGCAAATGTAACCCAGGTTGTAATCCCCTTTTTCAAACAAATACAGGAGAAAAAGTGCCTCAAGGAAATTTTTTGCGGTGGCTTTTCGCGATTGCCACCTGTACACTTGCGTGAACCCGTTTGTCCTCAAGATTGAGGCGTTGTCGTTGCTCAAAACATTACGCTCGATTGAAGGGGATCAACTCACCTCCCTCGTATGTCCATCTCACCCCAAACGCACTTAAAATAGTTTTCGTGAGTTGAAAGAACGGTCGGCATGCATTTGATCCTTTCGGAAAAAGGTCGTCGCAGAGGACTGCCACAAAAATGGTCCCAAGAAGTTCGAACTTTTTTCGTTCGTGCGCATTGTCATGGCAACTGTTGCCCGAAGGAAATAATCAGAATAAAGACAACTACACAAAAGAGGCGAAGAATAAATTGGCGCAGTGCACCAGTCACAGAGGCATTGCCAGATTGTAGGTGGCTTAAAAAAACAGACACAACGATGAACAGTTTCCTTGCTTGGCATGTATAACCTGCAAAAGGTTTTGTTGAATTTCTTTGCTTACAAAAAAAACAGTTTCAAATTTTTCATCTTAACTCAAGGAACCTCCTCCCACGCGCATGGAATGCGTTCAAAAATTAGCCAACATCGAACTAGCAACATAATCTACCTCCATCAGCAACTGCTCTGATTAGCACATTACCCATTGTTTCATTTTCTATCAATTGAAGCAAAACTCTATGGTAGGAAACTGTATAATCTGACCAGGGCACATCCTCCCAATATAAATTGGTAAATACAAAGTACAGTTGGCAGACAAACACTCTGCTTTATTTATAAGTCTATAACACGAGAAAACAAGCGAAGTAGGTACTTAACAAGGAAAAAATCAAACACGTTGCAGCTGTAGTTGAAATGGTCAATCAATCACGAATTGATATGGGTCGTGGACCATTGTTCTTTTGTAAAATATACAAAAAGTGTTTCTGAATGGAAGGTTTTTCATAATATTGGAATTTGCAGAAAACAAATCTAATCAAAAGCAAGACAATACTCGCGATCCAAGTGAAGCTTAGAAGCGATTCAGAATAGAGTACCAGAATTTCTGTCCAGACGCCGAGATGTCTCATCTTCCTCGTAAATGAAATACCACGGAACGAACGAAACAAAATGGTTCCAGATTCACAAAGCTAACGCGTGGCAACACTTTTCAGCACAGGGCACTTGTGTTTTGCGTTTACAGCAAGTCTCGTTTATGCGGGAGTCGCATTCCCCAGGGATTGCCTCTCTTGAGCAACACACCACGCGTTCGTCTCTCAACAACACGAGTCGCTGGTGTTGCGGCAACAAAAACAAACGTCTCTGCGCGTGAAATCATCCTATGAAGTTGGCCTGCGTCAACCAAAGCTGTGAGCGCAGTAAAGATAGAGCAGCAAAAATCTGTACGCGCGAAAGCAACCTCTCACCTCGCACGAACAACGGAAATAACATCAATCGCTGAAGCGACGAGCCGCGTTTCCGCCGCCAGCGAGCAAGCCACAGGGCGTTCTACGAAAATCTAGGCCTGACCGAAATCACGGGCTTTGCCCACAGACTTTCCTGATTGACATAGTAAAAAAAACGTTTTTTTGCCGCAATTTCTGTATTGCATTTATGGCAAGGTTAAAAATGGCTTTAACGGTAACGAACTTCGTCACAATGTGTCAATGTGTCGTGGAAAGCGAACAGTAACCAAACGGTTCATAGTTTATTTGCAGTGATAACTGCATTGACTTATTCCACGCAAAACAGTTTTTTCGGCAAAAACTGTTGTTGGATCAGAAATTTGCAACAGGATCATCAGCAGTGCCTACAAGCAACGCAATAAGTAACTATGAATTAAGCCAAACGGCAACGTCCAAAGACATTGCTTAGTCATGGTTGACAAATGCTCGAAGAAAAGTTTTTAGCAAGACATCAAACACACCTTGTTACAAGGAAGCCAACCCCACAGTGTTTATTTTGCACATACCCACCCTCCGCACATGCATCAAGCCCTGTTTTCCAACAGACGTGTCGCACGAAACACACGTCAATTTCCCTTCGTGTAAAGTCAGTGAATGTCGATTTTGTGACAATACAAACGTGTATTAAGACAATGCTTCTTGGCGAAGAAAGTGCACTTTAAGATCGTGTCTACTTCAACAACTTTACAGAATGATTAGGTTTTTCATTAACACCACTATGAGTAGGATAAAAACAAGAACAGCACGCAAAAATCCAGGAGGAACATGTCATTTTTGATCCATTGTTCTGAGCGGATTATGTGATTATATCGAATGAAACCGCAACCATTTGTCGTTAATGTAAAATACACACATCGGTCAAACAAAACATTTATCAAGCAGGCCAGTAGTCTGACGAGAAGCAACTGGGAAAGTCGTTTTCCGTTTAACTTCTTGTTGCTGACGGATTCCTGCTAGGCACTAGGAGAGGGCAACATATTTAACATGTTAGGGCAAATGAATTGTGAATTATCGCAGAGAATAATCTAATTCTTCCTAAAATTCATCTTTTTATCTTTCTAGGAAAAACAAGAAGAGAATACTATGAGAAGTGAAAGAGACTTTTTTCTTGATTTACTGTACTGAGACCTGCTTATCATGGAGTGTCGGTTCGAGGAAATGTTGTGTTGGACGTAAACTTGGAATGACGAAGTTTGATGTGGCCCATATTTAATGTTCATGCAGGCCTAATTTGGCCGTGGCGCAGGTCCCTCACCCCTGTGCTAGACAATCACTGCAAAGTTGAGTCGGGGTAATTGTTGGTTGAGGTTTTAAGCCAGAGGCTCTTATATTGAGATCCAGGGATGCCTTGGAACCTGTGTATAAGTTAAGGCGTCCGTGAAATAAGTTCAAAAATTAAAATTGTAAGATTCTTCTGGGTACTTAGACACTAGTCCGCGTACCGCGTAAGAGTTGAACTCAAATATTGAGTGTTGTTGGGCTTCGCGCAAATCATATTTAGGGGGCCTTGCTACAAATGTTCAATTAAGTATAAGAAGCCCTGGTCAAAATTGTGTAAGATTGACAGTAGTATCTTCGCCGTTCAAAAAGTTGAAAGAACACTGCCTCTTACGCGGCAGTTTTTAACCATCAAAAACCACTACATGCCTTATCGCGACTCGAGCAAACAATGCAGTCTTAAATACGCTACCTGCGTCCACTTGACCCCAGACAGGGCAGACGAAGACGGAGGCGATGCTCAGGAGCAGTAGTTCCGTTAATACGACGAAAGCCAAGCGTTGCTGGTCGGAAGCTCTCAAACCCGTCATTATCGCACGTGGGTAGGCGCTTCCTCGATTCGCTTGTTACGTGAAAATCGGCTCGCCAGGCTGAGCGCTTCTGGTTCCCACGTGACACGGGAAATTGCTGATCGGGCGAGTATTTGCGCAGTGGAAAATTATTAACCACTGTCCGTGTGTTAGTCAAGCACGACCGAGTCTTTGGCTTAGCAAAGGCGTTCCTACAGCGTGACGCATAATCTGAAAATAAGGTTGGTCCGTTTCCGATCGACTTAAATTCTGCTGATACAAAACATACACTCAGTCCGACCAAAACACATTCGGCGCAAATCCTTGTCGACAACAAGCAGTTTATTTGCTCTGCAGCGCAAAGCCCAAGCTTTTGCTTTGACCAACGTGTTAACGTCACGTTATCAGAATTTCACGCGAACACAAGCGACAGCAGCTGAGAGTACTGCTGTTTCAAGCTTGGCGCAATCGGTGGCGACTTCTCATCCACATCAGGGCCGCACGACACTGGCCTTGGGTGGGGTTGTATATGATTTTGGGTTGGGGTATCTTTGTTTGTAGTTTCTGTTATGAGGTGATGCTGAGAACACAGATTTTTTTCTAGTAAAACTACTTTTAAGTTTAGCCTCAAACGCACATGCCTCATTCTTACATTTCTTGGACCTGTTTCGTTTGCGATCGTAATAAGAATGAATGATCGCAAACAGGCTTGACAGCATCACATCTGACTATTTCTAGATGCCCATCTCAAACTCGTCAAACTCTTTTTACCAAAATCACAGCCCAGTGTTGCGCAACCAGGCATCAGTTGCAGCACTTTTCCCTTGAAACGCGCCGATACCAGTCGAGCGCTGTGAAAATACTGACAAGGCAAACTTTGTTGGCAAGCGTTGCCCGAAGGCGAAAACTGTGCAACATTAAGTTGAAGGTCGCGCACTCGGCTGGAAAGTACAAGCAACACCAACGCGTGCGGTCAGCCAAGCGAACTGCTCCCAACTTTTTCAGAAGATCAAACGCTTGCGCAGCTCACACTTGGAGCAGCAGTTGCACTTCATCAGTCAAGGGTTGCGAGCTATTAAATTGCAGCTCGCTGAATGACTTGATCCTGGCGCGCGTTCTGCTGCGATGTCGAGCCCAATACTTGCGCAGGTCGACGGAGGCATGATCAGTGCTCAGCGGTGATGGCAATCAAAACCAACAGAACGGAACGTCGCGTTGAGAGGTATGTTTGGGACGTGCCGCAATGACACAAAAATGCGATAAATCCGCCCTGTACATTCGTAACTACAAATTGCTTTACAGTCAATCCGCCTTTTCCTAGATCGGTGCAAAAGCTGACTAGCCGATATACAGTACTGGGTGAAAGCAGGTCTTGCGCCATCAGTGGAGTTGAATATATTAAAAATGGATATGCTTTGTTTTGCACTGCATTCCTTCCAGGAACAGGTTTCCCAACACATTCTAACNGAGTGCTTTACGGTTATGCCATGCAAANTCCAATTCAGAGCTGGAAGTTACCACGCACATCTTCTGTTTGCCCGTCTCGCCCTTGTCGCACCTGTTTGACAAGGTACGAGGAAGTCATTTGAAAGAACATTAACATACCATTACGATAAACGACGAGGTTTGCGAAAATTCACCGAGTCAACTCAAGTGGCCCCTAAGCGGTTTGTCTTTACTCTGAGTCTGTTGAGCAGACCCCGAGCTGTAGTGTATTGCAGCATTTTACGAAGTGCATCCCAAAACGCAATGGGACCGTTAAGTTGCCACATAGGTTGGCAGGAAATTAGTTTTAGCGTGTTGCAAGAAGCGGAAACTGGACCTGCAAAACGACGAAATAGCCCGATCGTAAGTATGTTTCAACAGTTCTTGTTAGTGGGTTGGAAGTCAGAAGTCAAAAGTCAGGTGCGACAGTCGACCATAGTTGTAGGGACGATCAATTTGCAAAAAAATCAATCATTTTCTATCTGAGTTTAATGCTTAAAATTCTGACAAATGCCAGCTCAGTTCCACATGCATCGACATGTACATGCCGACAGTAACATGGGCAAACGCGTCCAATGCAGCATTTTTCACAAAAAAAACACACCCACCCGCGCACTTTTTCTCCAACAGTGCATTCCACTTTTTTGGAAAAAATTTTGGAAAGTGGCAAAGAATGCCCTGAAAGAATTTTGTTGCATTGGCTTTTGATTGCAAATATTCTCAGGTAAAACGATTGTGAGCGGAAAAAGAGCAGAAAAAGAAACTCTGACAAGTGAACAATTCTAAGTTGCTGCAATCATCTGCTTCAGTATCAGCAGGATGAGAGCAGACCACACAGCTCGTTCAGATAACGCACATCACACAACTTCCCCTGCCTTGGCAAGAACTGAAATCCCCTGAGCTTTACTGGCCGTAACAGCTGATAGCGTTCGGAAATTAGCTTCCTTGACTTGATTGTGTCAATTGCAACAGACTACGTCAGACGTAAGCGTCATGCATATAAACACCTTACCCGTATGCAATTTGCACAATTTAATGTATTACGTTGTTGTAAGAACAAGGCGACATCAACTTAAGCGGCGTCGATACAAGGCCGGCACGACTTAATTTTGGGCAAAGGCAATCAATGTTGTTGGCTGCAGTACAGCACTGTTTCTTTAAGCAGGTAAAAATCGCTGCATTAACCTGAACTTCCACCAAATAAACTATAAAGGCGGCTGATTAAAGGGATCAAGAGCTACATGCAAATATTACTTCACCGTGAGATTGTTACGTCAACACAGGTACAGACATGCACATTCACTGGAATGACAGAACTCCAAAAACTCGCGAAAGCAAAGGTCAAAAAATAGAAACCACGATTTCTAGCATCATATCCCTTCATCCCTTCTCGCTACAGAGTACGGCACAGCGCTATACTGTACAACTGTACGTGGATTGAGCCGCCAGTTTTAGCGTGAATTCCATCGCTGTTGTGGCCTTTCATCACTAGGCTAAAGCGGATAAATTATACGGTCTATCACCTGCCTCATCTTACGTTCTAACTGCCCTGTCGCAGGAACAGGCATCATATTCCGCCGTCTATCGTGACAACAACACAACTGTAGTAAGTTCACGCACTGTTGTACCTGGCCTAGACTACCTATTTAGACTTAACGTAAACGAACGACTGGCTTGTGAGTTGCGACAGTCCTGGTCGATGCCACACACTCCGCTCTTTTTCCCCGCAGAAAACTTCAGCACAATAAAGGAAACTAATAGGAAAAGAGCGCACGCAGTGGACCGCGAAAAGTAGGAAAGTTGGGTCCTCACTGTCAGCGACAACGCCTGATCATCGTAAACAAATAAGATGTAAAAATGCTTGTATGTGCTTGTACAGACCGGATTATATCATATTATATGGCGAGGGTGTCATGACTGTAATATCTAGAGATATTTCGATGGTTGTCATGCTCCAAAAGTGGGGAGTTGGTCTTGAATTCGTCTAGTAAGCTGACGTTAATATTCGTGTCACGAAACTAGCGCAAAATTTATCTGATAGAGGAAACTGTGTTTTTAGCAGTGATATAAGAAGGCAGTGATATTGACTGTGATGCTGGCGTGACATTATACATCTAGTACAGTTACTGTAGTTATGCAATGAAAAAAGAAAATGCGCAATAGACTATACATATCTCACAATTTACTTTCGATTCGATGAAACAAAAAAGCAGTGTGCAAACAGCTTGTAACAAGTGCTTTCTTCTTTTGTGAATTTGTTGCTCCAAGCTATAGATCATTTTTTCCTCAGTGACACTTTCAACAGAAATGAAAGTTTGTCATTCTCTGGCTGGAAAACTTTCTTTGCGATAGGAGACCACGTACTATTTGTTACTTATTCGTTTGCTTCCTCCGTAATACAGTGCTTTGTAACACAATGAAATTAGAAAGTTTCAACAAGTCGTTTCTAGAACAACAATACTAAAACTACATATTTTGATGATTATGTGTTGGAAGTTTTCAAAAGAGTTGAATCTGTGGTTTTGGTTGCTTCAATTCCGCTCGGAATAACTGTCAATATGAAAACGTATTCTTACTTTCTTATCTCAGCTGCAGCGTGGAACAGTGTTAAAATTTTTTCCATTCCGTTATTCTGAGCGCATCTCAGTGTGAAATCGACGATACTTCACTTTCCCTCGTGCCTGTGAAGACTCACATATCAAAGTAGCCTGTGTTCACTCACTGCACATACCATCTGCTCGCGCTTGCCTTGCAATGACTACTCCCGGAATTTTCTTTCAACTGCGGCAAGCAACTGATGGTTTTTCAGACAAATTTCTCGTTGTGTTACATTAAGTGGTCAGCAAGTAAAATAAGCATCAATAAATTTGAACTTGCAAAGAAGGCCACGCAGAAAGCTTTCCTGAAAGTACTGCCATCAAAGTCCCAGACTTGTTTGCAAATATGCAGTAGAATGAAGGTTGATTCACACAACACTGCAGCGTTTCAGTTATTTTGCTGTTCCCACTTGTAGCGTTTGCGCTAATCGCAAAACAACAACTTGCAAGGCTCTGAAGAATTGTTTCAATATTACCACGAAATATCTAAAGCACTTTATTTCACCATTACGATTTAACTATTGTTGCTAAACATAGGCGAAGTACCCTGTTAGTTCGTAAACGTCTTTGCAACAAAAGGCACTACTTATGCAAAATGCCATGGCAAAGCTCCTGAAATATATCGTTTGATAAAGTGTTTTACACAGAAGAGTTTCAGACAAAACAGGAGGCATTAGTTTGTTGCCATCCAAAAGAACAAAAGTACCTGCAGAAGTTCTGTGATTGATAGAAAAGAATGGGGATCAGCATCAAACAATGTCGCAAGACCTTTCAGCAAAACACGCTGTTGCCAAATTTCCTTTGATCTAACGCGGGGCTGCACCCTTTCCATCAACAGCATTGCACACCCTTCTAAAACCACATAATAACAAGGCGTTTACATTCATTACTACCGCCGCACATCTGATGACATTCACGTGCCTTCATTTCATCGCATTTATTGGCGAGTGTTCCCAATTAACTGCTCTTTTCAATAAAAACGTGTCTGCACTGTGGGCTGCTATAGTTGTTGTGTCAAGAACCTTGCAAGGGATATCAAACCTTGTAAAGGTTTGCAAACAGAAAGCAGGTGTTCTTGCAGTTGTTCTGAACCAAGTCGCATGAGACAGTGGTACAGCGAGTGTGATTCGGGGTTGAAGAGACAATTTGAATGAGGCCAGCAGAAGCGCATCATGATCTCAAAAAAATTCAACGATGTCGACGTTATTTAAAAAAATTAGTCAAAAACTCAAGAACCTGCTTTACTTGGAAGTTCATTTAATCAAGCCTTTTTGCAGTTAGCTTAACGCTTAACTAACCACGATAACCTTATACATCATGCTCATACAAATGTAGTGCGAGATGAAAAGAAACAGTCTTATACAAGCCTTACCACAGAAATATGCTCGTTGCATGCACTGAACTTCTACATGGCAAAAAAGTAATGTGTTTTGGAATTGCATTTCAAACATAATAGAATAAGAATTTATCAAAACTCTACACTCCTATGGCAGACAGAGTCCGACTATCTAAATGCAAGTTTTGTAAAGTTAATTTCTAGCATTCTACCTCATTTCTGGTTGAATTACTGGTGCTTACTTCATTATCGATGAAGTGGTAAAATGTTTTGCTATTTTTCTTATGCAGTTATAACTTCTGTCTTTCTATTGTGAAGTCCACAGAGACGAGTCTTCAATATTCAGCTTTTCTCTCCGTTGTTCTGCACTGATTTCACATGTCGTGCCTGTCTGGACATGAATTGAGAGAGATGGACTTAGCCGAGATGACAAATGGTTTGAACACGTTTTACAAAACGCATTGAGCAAATGACTACGAATTCACTGGTTTTGATCAAGGGTGGGTGACATGGAGGCCAAGTTGTTCTGCTTACGTGTACGTACACGAAGATTAAGCGTTTTAAGACGATTGTCAACAGACAGAACAAACATTTTGCAGTCAATCGCATGGTACATTTGGAAGAATCTTAATTAATAAAGTCTCTGCTCTATACGTTCAATGAGGTTTTTTAAACCGCTGCTTAACTAAGTTGCTTTTTTCATTGCAATATGAGCTTGTCCATCTTTTACTTGTGGCACGTGACTGTAAAACCGGGAGAGATGCGCGCAGATCGCTACAATGCATCGCATGCACTGGCAAGGGCCAGATGTTGCTGTTTCTGTTGGGAAAAAAACGCCCTAAAATGTCATGAGCACTCTGTAAATTACCCACTGCTGTTTGCCAGCAGAAGGGTATTCATTCTCGCAATCCCAGCTTGTGCGATGTTGCAACCGCCGAACAGCGAGACAAGCACTTCCCAGTTTCGCAACAGTTAGTCAACAGATCCAATTGGGTTATGTTTGACAACAATCAGCAATAAAACCCTAGTTAAAGAAACGTGAGAAGTCCGATAGTTAATTAAAGAACCGCGTTGCGATTCTGCTTTGATCCTTGGCCACTCGCAAAGTTTGCTTTGAACAAACCTAGAAAGCACGAGTGCTTTTGCATCGAAAGAAATTAAAGACGGACCTCAGCTGCTGGTTGGTGAGTTTCCGTACATTGCCAAACCACAGAGGTCAAAATCTATTAACGTTTTTTTGCCATGTTCTCATGCTTTCTTTTAAATATGCTGGAAATGCAAAATATGCCAACGAAACGGATTTACCGAAGTTTTCTTCGGTTAAAAGGTCCAGAGAAGGATTAGCAAAACAAAAATAAAATCATTACGAATGGGCAAAAACAACTTGCTTGAAGGCAATGCAAATTCGATTTTTACCTGCATCCATTATACCTTTAGGTGAATTTGTTGAGACAAGCAAACTCTTTTCACTTCCTTTTCAGAGAGACCAGACCTTCCCAACACAAAGAAACAGTCATTAACTTAATCCCCTCATAACACGTCCCTAGCTTTTTACGGCCTCCACGTGCGTCGAAGCTGACCTCCGTAGCAGCGACCGGATTAAATCAAGACATGCTTTGTACAAACGACTTCAATGGCCAAAGTTCGCGCCAGGAGGCATCCAGTCATTGGCATTTCTATCGGGACACGTGTTTTTGTCAACGTTTATCAACTTTGCAGCAAAATACATGTCAAACCACTGCACATATTGTGTATTTGCGTATTTAAGAGCTGCTGTTGCAAGGAAGCGTAGTATAAACATAGGTAAAGTTTTGTAGGAACATGTTCTATTGTGTATAATCGATCTAATTACGACAGCATGATTTTGTTCATTTACTGGTAGAAACAGAAAACGTGAACGTAGGAGGTCAAGCTTTCCATTTAAACAATTGCATACCAACTGTTTTATGGCTGTCGCTTCATCAAAGAAAACCAGAGATCGTAAACAAAAGACCGACTGCTGTAAACAAACTCCAAAACCTACTCAGATCAACCCACATAGTGAATTAAGAAGTCGCTCGTCGCTCAGATTTTGCAAAGCAGAGGCAGTGGACCAAACTAAGTTTTACTTCATAAGGACATTAGGGTAATTACGGACTTCTTTCTGCTTAATATTCCACTCGTAAACAAAATTTATTTAAATATAAAAGAAAACTGCTGCTTGATTGCATTCTTGAAAATCCTATTTTCAAATAAGTTTTACAAACGATTTTTATATACATATCCTAAATAGAAGAATACAGTAACTTTTATTATAAACGAAAACTTGCTTTTAACGATCTTTAACGTTTGGTACTGGTTTGTAAAAGATCAGCTCACAAGTTTAGTATGAAGATCGTCTGTGCATTCGGCAAACATTCTAATGTATAAATGATTTTTAATTCCAGAGTTTTAATCGCAAAACTTCCAGATCTGGTCACTTTCCGCTGATAACGTATTACTGGCCTTATCTTTGTTTCCACCACAGACGAATGGCACATACTGTATATTGTCCATTACTGTGGTGATATTCTCAAGCACTTGGAACGATTTCTAAAAGTGGACATGGGTAAAAGGCATTTGATTGTAACACTCATCGCACACGTGGCTGTCATACTGAACTTCATACAGAAATAAAAAATGATTATCTGCCTACACCGTTGGAAGGAGAAATCCCAAACGTTTCGATCTTCACCATTGGAGATAGGGTGCTTTGCCTCCTCAATAGTAAAATAGTGGAGCATCTAGAAAATTTTGGTAACGATTGGACAAAAGTGGATTCAAACGTAAGAAATATTTTGCTGAATCTTGCAAAATGTTTAAATGGATTGAAAATTGCAAAAAATGCTCGAAATGAAAGCGTTGTGGTGTAAAAATAGTGTTTTCTGGTGTTTGGACAACATTTTTACATTTTTACATTTTTACAAAAAAAAGGAAAATAATTTAAACTTTATCCGAAAACCTCTGCGATGTTTGCGAAATAGACAGAAAGGAAAAATAAAAATCTTGATAAACCTTTCGTGTCCTCCCTTGAGGTCCTGTGCCGCAGTGGTTGGGAAAAGCGAAGAACTTCAAAAAGCACTATTCAGTGTTGGATTCGACTTGATGTTTGTGGTTTACTGAGGTGGTTTCCATGTTCATACAAAGGTCAACGTGAGAAGCACAAAAAGGTCTCCAATTACAAGGCTAGCCTGGACCAGAATTTTTACTGTATGATAGAAATGAGAGCTAGACCATCCCTGGCCGACGAAGTCTAAAATACTTTGAAAATTGGTGAACTAATTAACGACTTGTTTTGCTTGATATTTCATTGTAAGTATGCTGTAAAACGAGGTGCATAATGTTTATTTTGTCTAGTTGGTTGCGTTTAGGTCACAAGAACTTAAGAAGTAGATATAAAGATGAACACGTTATAGTCAAAGGTAGGCTTGAGAAATTTTAGTACGTTCAAGCTAAGAGAAAACAGAGGCCACTAATCGTAAAAAGCGAGATAAAGTCCAATGGACACTAGTCTTAACAACTTCACCAACATTATGGAGTTGGCAACTGAAACCTAGCACAGCCTTTTGAAACTGCTTTGGCAGAAATTGAAAATTTAAAACCGCATTTTCATTTCGCTTGTTACCGCATTCAGCCTGTTTTTCGAAAATAAGGTTTAATAAAACTAGTGACAACAAAAATTGCCAAAATCGGTGTATACACGGTATACTTGAATGGCGTTACCTTTTCGGTGATTTTTGTTTTTTGTTTAAAACCCACCAACTATTAGCGCTGACATGATCTAGTC
>JGI24158J21664_10002623_pt1 | contig 22028 bp, 15 predicted proteins | sample Ectturendosymbi3_FD_21664 | JGI IMG/M metagenome (IMG submission 21664)
ACCAGGAGGGGCGAAGAGTTTTCTGAGAGGGGCCCAAATTTTTTGAACTATGTCCAATAGTTTCAAACTATATCCAACACATTTTTCCAGGGGGGGCGAAAAATGTTCTAGGGGGGGTTTCGCCCCCCCCTGATTATGGGTCTGGGCAGTTCCCCCAAGTTGTGTTGTGTCCAGAAAAGTTTGTTTTAAACATATAGCAAAGACAAAAATCTTGCTCCCCCAAAAATGTATTTTGTCCCGCCCCAGGGGCGTAACGAGGTTAGATGGCACTAGTCCCGTTGCCACGGGGAGTTTTGGTGGGCTTAGCTCCCCCAAACAAATCTCCAAGCCCCCTAAATTGAAATTTGAAACACTATAAATCAGTGGAATTTTTGTCAATTTTTAATGTCAAGCCTCCCTGCACGAACGTGAAGCCCCCCCGCACAAGCGCAAAGTCCCCCTGTTGACGACTTTCTGGCGACGGTTCTGGATGGCATCCGGGACAAAAAGCAAGTTTGGCGCCCTTATGTTCGAACATGGGGTCTTTCGGAAGCAAATTTCCTGTATTGAACAAAGTAATTGTGACATCGTTGGGACGGTTTGGTGCCCCCCTAGTGATTCGGCGCCCGGGGAATTGTGTCCCCCTTGCCCCCCAAACCTTAAAACCTGGCTACGGGCCTTCATCTGTGTCAGTACTCAAAAGCATCACAGTTTTGAAGTTTGGCGTTCCATTCACATTCCAGCTGTTGCTGCCAGCAAGGAACCTCACACCTGGTTGTAGCTGATGTAGGACAAAAGCTTCTTCCCGTGGCATGCATCATTCTATTTCTATTTCTACTTATATTATGATTATGCCGTGAATGTCACAACATTGTGTGTTCCACTACACATATGTGCAACAAACAGTATGGCAAACTGTGTTCAGCCAAACACTGTAGTTAAAATTGAAAACGAAAGCTTTTCTGTACTTGCCTGGCATGGACTCTTACAAGTATGAAGTAGGTGGTATTCTCATCCTGCAGTTAGGCATGAAGTAATGCAGCAACATATTTGACTTGTTCAAGAAATTTTACACTTAGCCATTCATGGAAACAACTGGTGCGCCAGCATTGCAGGCTGCTTATTGAACCTTTTACGGGAAAAAAGTAGACTTACTATCTTGTTGTAGGGGTGACCTCTGCAAACTTAAATATTAAAGTGATGAACATTTAGAGGGATGGAAAAATTAGGGGTTTTTGAAAAAAAGAGATATTTATGTTTTGCTGAAAAAGCACATTTTTCTTTTATGAAATTTGTTGTGTAGTCACATCATTAAGTCCGATTTGAAATAATGTTCTCATGGCTGTATTTGAGACTAAATGTTGAATGTATTCTGATATTGACAAATTTCCATTGAAAAAAAAACAAAAAACTCTTGTAACGTTTTCATCAAATCATACAGTACCTCGTTTTCTAACCAATATTCATCTGGTTTTTGTATTAATAAGTAATAATGACTAAGGACAAAAAAGGAACACTCAAGACATGACGAACTCCCTCTCTTGAAGTTAACATCGGAATCTCCTCCCACATCGTAGAGTATAGGCCTACGGCACAGGCTGCATACCTTCTCAACAATTCGAGATAGGATTGTCATTTCAACACCAATGAGGGTTATCAAGAAAACCGAGCAAAACATTTGTTTCTTTCTCGTCAACCTACGTGTATAAGGACTCCCTCTCTGGCGAACAACCCTGAAAAAACATCAACGACTTGAGAGCGATCAACGACTTTGAGAGCGAAGAACAGTATTATGACCGTTCTCATGGCAAAGACTCTGAAGAGCGAAGTTAATGAATTTTGCCCGACGTTTTTCGCTCGCTTGTCAACGCGGGCGTTGAAGTGAAGATTTGAAATAAACTTGCCATGTCACCTGACTGATCTGTTGCAGCATTTGAGCCGGCGCTTCTCCAGCACACCCAGGGGCGTAACGAGGCACAATTCCCCGGGCGCCGAAAAGCCCCAACATGCCACAAGCACTTTCTTCAATGCAGTACATTTACTTCCGGAACACCTCAGTTTCGGACATGGGGGCGTCAAACTTGCTTCTTGCCCCGGGCGCCATCTAACCTCGTTACGCTCCTAAGCACACCTCATACAAAGGCCTACTTTCTGACCAGACCGACACACTGTCTTTTTCAGTAGAATATCTTTTCGCGAAACAAGCTCAGCACGATTCCGGTCACAGCGTGTTCGTGCGACGAGCAGGAAGTTTGAGCAACGTCAATACATTGTACAGAGAAGGAGACGAGAAGAACTAAAAGCGCGAAACTGCACTTGTAGCGGCAGTGCACTGAGACGTGTTCAAAATACAACCTCCGAACCGAACAAGTCCTGCTTTTGGCTGCGGCTGGAGAAGTCGCGACTGGACATTGCGCATTTCCACGATCGGTTCTTGACCGAAGCGTTACTGAACTGTTCTCGTAGCGGTTTCTTCTAAAAAAGATGCATCGATCTCGGCGGCGGGCAAGGGACGAAGTAAAAAAAAAATAAATGAAACACCTGCTTGCGGCGGATCTACGTTTGACGCAGATCATTGAACTGCGCATCACTCTAAGCAACAAAACAACAACTACAAGCGTTTGTCAGCGAATGCCTGAGCACAGCATTATTGCGTCACAACAAGACGAGCAGTTTTCAAAACTGGCATTACTGAGGTTAAGCTTTTATTAACTAAAATTTACTAAAGGCTAAGCTTTTGTTTACAGGGACGCTTGTAGTTGTCGCGCCGCTGTCGCTTGGAGAAAAGATGCGCAGGACGCAGCAACACTGTTATGCGAAAACCGCGGTCCATCAAAGCGACGTCTTCTGCTTTTTCGCGCAAACAGTCAGTAAAACTGCACGGCGTGCATGATCCGTCGCTTTGTCTTCTCTTCAAATTCTTGCAACAATTCGTCTATTTCGTTGTCGAGGTCGTCCGACTCTTCCACCTGCACAGGTTTCAAATGTCAGCCACGTGACCCACAGCGCAGGTCTGCAGCACGTCAAGGACTTCTAAACTGTAAGCCTCGCTGCTGCCGTTCTTCGTCTCCTGTATTTACGTCGCACCTCGAAGTTTTATAAACACACCAAAACCTTTACAAAAACAACTTCCGCCTGGCAATGAATTCATCCAGACCTTTAATTTCCAACCTTTGCAAACTTCTAATTACTAAACTCATCACAAGCGTGTCATAGGGTTTGAGGGGGGAAATATATTTTTAGGGGGGCACGATCTTTGTTTCATTATACCGGTAAGTTTAAAACAATTTTTTCTTGGCCCAACAAACTTTTGAGGGCGCGCTGCCCCCGAATGTCGCCCCGTGGTTACGGGCCTGCGTTCAGAACATGATGCTTGAGGTGGAGACCCAGATTAAACACAGATCTAAATGTACATTTTGACTGACTTCAGCATTGTATTCTATACCGAACCATTACGTAACACGTTTAACCAGCGACCGCGCCACTAGATCAACAAGTTAAAAACTCTGGCGTCAGAAACAAACTAAGACAATGAGCAACTGCAAGCATTTGGTTCATAAACATAATTACAAGAACGTTTCAACGAAAAAAACATGTTTTGAAAAGTGACGCAAAGCGCAGTTTGTACAAAACCACAGCTTGCATGGCAACGGTTGCCCAGCAGTTGTGCTTCTAATGCAAGACAAGGGTGTCTGTTGTCGGTCAGTACAATGCAGATCGGGTTGAATGTTATGCAACGGGAAAACAAAAGATACCAGCTTTGCTAGCTCGCATATGACGAAAGCACCGATGGTGGCTTCTTCGTGATTGTCTTGAATATCAAAGTTAATGATGTGAACTGGTTGCATGTCTTCCGATTCCCTTGAGTTGAAATCTGAAAAAAAACACACTTTATCGTCTGCGTCAGTTTCAGCGTTAACCGCCCAAGGGACAAGGCTTTAAAGGATCACAACGAAGTTTGGTTTCCACAGCTCGTTTCTCATCGTGTCTAAGACCGAGTGCCTCGTAAATACATTATACATATATTCAACTTCTACAGGCCAGCATGTACCCCACAGCAGTTCTGCTCAGTTAGTACAAAAACCAACACCGACTATCAGTTTAAAGTAAAATGCATGGTGTGGTTGTGCTGATATTTTATCATTGTACTGTTTATACGTTTACACACCAATTCAAAACCAAAAACCAGCTGCACTGTTTGCTTATCCAGAGATGCGTAATTTATCACGAGGCCGTAGTGATTACTGACACCGCCGCCCAATTAACGTTTAGAAACACCAACCACATCGAACAGCAAATGCAAGCTAGACTGACAAATAACACCATCCTCCCGGTTAATTTTTCGCCGTTTAACAGCTGTACAGGCGTTCGTATTCGTAGTTTTCAACCACATCTGTCCAACCTGTGGGACGCTACGTGATCACTGCGCTATAATTGTAATTTTTGCGTCATAATTTGTCAAAATGACGTCGTCGTTAACAACAATTTCAACAGCTTAGCTTCGTAAATGTCGATTCTCAAAGCATTATTTATCGTTTGAGAATACATTATAGACATATTGCTTCAAACAAGTGAGCAAACTGGAAGCGGATAATTTTATTGCGCTGAAGTGGTATTCGATCGGGAACTGCCAGTTTCGTTTGCTATGCCTCAAAACGTTAGATGTTTTCTGTCAAATATCTCCATGGGTCGGTTCCATCCCCGAAAATTAGCTCGATCCCTCATTTGCACACGAAATACGTTGTCTGGTGTCAGCGGAACTTCTGTGTACACTTCGTTTTAATTACATAATGCATCCCCAAATGAAAACATTTGCTGGATCCGTCCCTGAACAACTCACTGCTTCCACGTAATAGCAACCCCTCTTAGTTTGATCAGGATGGGGTTCAAACCGGAATTCCGATGAAACTGATTCAGTTACAATCGGCTGTTATTACACAACAAGCGCATTCGGCGAACCTTCCATTATCTGATCGTAGACGCGTTCTTCCAGAGAGATGACGACATCGAACTTCGTTTTGGATTCTTGAAACCTTTGCGGCTTGTCTTTAATCCGCCGGTTACGATCAAGCATGTTCAGAACGCCATTTTGCGTGTAGCTTATTGGTTAAATAAAGTTAAGGATTTTTGAGCAAACATGAGACAAGTCGGTTGAACGCATAAAGAAGCAACAGTTAACTGGCACTAAATTCCAAGGATAAACAGGCACAGCTTATTTTACGCAGAGCCAATAAAAAAAAATAGGCAAAACGAACGCAGTGTGTCAGGGCCGTCGCCAGCGGGGGAGAGCAGTGGTGCCCGTCCCCCCGGTTGCTTCACACATCCAATATTGTATTTAAAAAATATGGCTCCCTTTGTGGCTTTTGTCCCCCCTTTCTGCGACGGGCTTGTGTGCCAACAGACGAGAAGGCCTAATACGGCTCAACTGCCGTTACAATAGAGCTTTATTACGTTAACAATGTAACAAGAAATAGTCTCGCCGAGCGATACAGTACATCCGGGGTATCACAGTTTATTGCTGCTGCGAACAGCTCATTGAAACAACCCGCTGCGAAGTGAAGGTCATCTGCGGTCAACATCAATACTAGTGTCACAACCAGCATGACGTCACTGTCGTTTGGTGTTACGACCAGCATGACGTCACTGTCGTTTGGTGTTACGCACCGGAGGCTGGACTTATTCAAGCGGACTCCCACCTTGTCAGAACACAGGACGTTGCCCTCAAAACGATGGTAATCATTCCAGGCAGTGTACAATGCTGCAACTCGCCGGTTTGACAACCGTGATAGTTGACATCTGCATTTGGTAAATTTAAAATCCTAGCGTTGCATTATAAACGCCCGTACACAGGATCGTGACGAGCTTGGATGGTGCCCTGGGCAAGAAACGAGTTTAGCCCCGGAAATAAATGTTCTGTATTGAAGAAAGTACTTGCGACACTGTTTGGCTTGTCGGCGCCACCTGGTGGTCCAGCGCCCGGGGCATTGCGCCCCCGTTTCCCTCCCCTCACAGGAAGCTCCTGTCCGTAGAGTCTAGTAGCAGAGAGAGTTGATTCACTACATCAGAATTAACCCCCTTAGGTTCAGTTCGCCAACTTTTCTACGCAATCGTATGAGAGATATTCTTTGCGAGGGGTTTACATGCAATGAAGTAGCGAACTGCGCTGAACACTGTTGGTGTTAACCAAGAAATTCAGCACACTGCCACGTTTTGTGGGCTGCGGAAAAATCCCGCAATGTTTCAATCAAAAAATAACCATCAGCCCAACTTTACTTTTGCTCAGTTGCTCTTTCAGAGGCTGGGAAAAATCCTGTAATTTAAGACGGTGGTCCATTGGAAAGTACAAAGGTCAAAATAGTGTTTGACAATCAACATATTCGTTTGAACCTACAACCTGAAATGTATCTTGCAAGAGAGATTTCATTTCGCTATGTGCGACAAAGCTTCACCAAACGAATCTTGTAAATGCCTTCTTGACTGCCACCTAGCGAACAGAATTTTCAAAAATTTTGACCGCTAGGGTTGTTAGGACAGCAAGCGTAGCCATCCTCCGTTCAGATGCACGAAACTATTTTATGTGTAAACTACAGTATTGCTATAGTTCTGGTCAATTCTGACAGCCTTCAACAGTGATGTACTGACATAGCACTTCAGCACAGCAGGATTTATTCTTCAATTCAGACGTTACTTGCATATTCGCACGCTACTAAACAAAGCTATAGGCAACCAGCTGCGAACAGGGAACGTTCGTCCTGCGAGCAAACCTTTCCGATAGATGGAGCTGCGGAGCCACAGTCAACATTTTCGGGAAAACTCTGAAACAAGAGAAGCAAACTGTCGCGATTAGCTCTGCGGCAAACCAGATTCAAACAGACACGTTTGTTAAAAACCAGGACGCAATTATCTGGATTATTGTAAAGTATACCAATATATACTTACAAAACTAATACAGTACTACGGGCAAAGTTCGTGCTTTGCTCTTCATCATGGATTTTAAAGTTCAAAATGATCCAGTCGAGAGTGCCAGGTACGTTCTTTGTTACTGGTGAAGAAACGTCACGTGACCTGAACGAATCTCAGAACTGCAATTGATTTCAGCACCGCCTAACCCTTATCATTTCCACTTCATTCATTATCAAGTCATTGCCGAGTAGAAACACAGAACGTTAGTCGAGAGGATTCAACATTTGCGAACAACTCACTTAATTACTTTGAAGTGTGTGGCAGATTTGCAGGCAGCAGCCCGAAATCCATTGAAAGCACTAACAACCTGGTGGCCACCCGGCCTTGGTGCTGTTTCTACTGTACGTGAGAGTAACGTTCATATTCTAAACCTGATGCTTCAAAAACGAACTGGTGGATTTCGCAAAATAACTATATTTTTGGGATTTGTTCTTTCAAAAACATAGCTCCTAGGTACCTCTGCAGAAGACCTGTTTAAAAAACCTACTGGTCTACTACGAAACAAGCACGGGTGTGCCGAAAAATTAAAACCTTTTATAATTACGAGATCGACGACGTGACACCAAATGTTATGAGCTCGTTACATCCACTCCTAGTCAAGACACATGAGACAGTGTTGCGCATTTAAAAACCTACCGTGCCACGAAACCTATTTTCACGGCTTATCACAAAATGATTCGCCTCCACATGTTGCTGCCCAGATATCGAAAAACCTACTATGCAGCAAAATGATGAGCACGTTTACCAAAGCAGTGTGCAAAACTGTCTATACATTCTGTGCGGTCAGGCCCAGTTTCAAACACCACTACAAATATTCAAAAGATTTTAAAAACGAAAAGCTGATATTTTCTGCAGGTTGTTAATGCAGCCTACACCCGAGACTTATTACTTGGCAAGCGTCTCTGAAGCCGCTGACACGCGCGTGCCATGACGCTGGTGACCAACGTTTGTCATGCCAATGTGAAGACGCGAGGAGTTGCAGGCAATCGATGCCGCTACGTTTGAAAATTCTAGCGAGTGGGGGGGCATTCACAAACTTGTGAAAAATCTTCGCATCGCCTGCAGTTGCAACAGAATATCAATCTCACTGAAAGCCTGAACTGAAGATTCCGTGAGATGCAAATTCCTGAGATTTCAAGCAAGCAGAAAACCGCTCATAAAATTATAAGTTTTTTTTCACTTTGTGTGGGATTTCTCGGTTGCTTGAAGCTTTGCATCAACCTATCGCTTCCTGACTTAAATGGAAAAGCGTGCTATACGAGAAAAGTAAACAGTAAAAAGGAGGGGACAAATATAAACCCACACTCAACCTTTGCAAGAGCCTATTACCTTTAATTATGCCTGCCAGCTTGAAACAGTTTCATGTTTTACGCTGGATGAATTTGGGTGTTCATTAGTATCGGCCAACTGTTGGTCAGCTAGTTTTAGTTGCTGGAGTGACCTTGCTCTTTACAAAAAGCATAATTTTTGTTAAGCGGGATTTGCTGTCTTTGGCCAACCTAACCCCCTAACACGCTGTCACGTGACCGCACCAACAAGCTTCGGCCACGTAACTAAACCGGGTGTTTCGCAGTTTACTGGCGTAGTTTGCTTCTTGCAGTCGCTACATGCGACGACCCAATAAAAAACATGGAGTAAGTTTGACAAATCTCCAAGACCCTCCAAATTGGAATACAAAACACTATAATCACTAATCTATCAAATGTTAGAATGCAAACCCCACCTGCACAAGCGTGAAGATCCCTATTGAAGACTTTCTGGCGACGGTTCTGGATTGTTTGGCGGTGACTTTTATTGGGTCTATGCGGAAATGATAACGCTACAAACAGTATAATTTCAAAATAGGTCTCTTTAACAAGTAGAAGTTGAAAGGGCCGCGTAAAACACATTATCGGACTGATGCACGTCTTTGGATTCTCAACATGTTTCAAGATTTCACTTCTTACTGGGCCGCAACTAAACGTTTTGGAAATTTCGCAAAATGCCTTTTCAGTACCGTGTCCGTTTTTATATAATGGAATAAAAATGCGAACCATTTTCCATTTAGCCGGAAGACCTCACTTTCACAAATTGTAACGAAATGAACAAATGAAAACCCTGACGTTTAAACCTATTTCGCACCGTGATTTGAGGCTGTATCCACGTAAGCGAAGTTTGTGATTTTCAAAATATATCCAAGTGGTAAACGCGCAACTAAGTTTGGAACGAAGCAGTGTCGTGCTCGATGCCTCACACAACAGAAAGAAACAACTCCAGTTAACCTTAAAGATTATTAGAACATCATTGCGGGTAAGTGACAAAAGCACCTCAACCCAAGTTTGGATGTGAAAGCGAAACTTATTCGTCGAGTTAGAAAAATTAAACTGCTGCACCTTGACAGTAGACGAGCTCAGGCTACGACTGAGTATGAATAATTGCTTTGGTATTTCAAAATTTGAAAAGCATTTTTCAACACAGGGTATTGACTCATGTGAAAATAATGAACGATTGTTCTTCAGTACCCACTATATGGTAAGCATTTAAATTTAGAGAAAAGTAGAAAATGTTAATAACGTTTTTTTCCCCGGAAATTGTGTGAAAAAGAAAGCCGGTGTAACCACCTTTGTGCAAACATGGCCTGACAGGACTCTACAAGGGAAAAAATTCATTTCCGCTGTGATTCCTTCCAAGGAGACGGTCAATATCTTCCGCTACAAAGTTTGAGGCAGTTCGTCACATTATTCACGATGCTATTCGTGCAGTACTGAGCAATGCCCGTGAAGATAAAGCACAGCAGTTTTTTATTTCCTGTCCTAAACCCGACTTACTCGCTTAAGTTTTCGTTTCTTTACCTGCCTGGATGGTGATTAATTTTACTGATGAACTGTGACGCAACAATCTCTTACTTCCGTCAGGAGCTGACGCGTGGTTTGAAAGACGCATTCTTCCTGGTTCTTAACTCCAAACATATTTTAAACTGTCCTTTCCGCGACTAACGCACGAAGTCGTATGGCGCTGGATTTTCAGAATGATTAGGAAAGCATGGACCCAAGTAACTTTGCAAGATGTTCCTCTGTGGCGGTGGACGCTGGCAGGAATGGTCCTATGCGAAGCCCTTTGTTACAAAATATTGTTGTGCGTCTTTGAAACGACGTGAACTGACAGGCTGGTGTCACCTCAGCGTGCTTGCGTGAACTTAAACCTACTGTAGCTTTTCGAGTCTTATTGACTGGGCGATTTGCGCTGAAACTAGAAGCTCTGTGATTGGACCTTGCTACATCGTAGATGAGGTGACTGTGTCTTCATGAACGTGAAGGCTTTCTGCTACCCAGAAGTCGGAAGTGATTGTAGCGAGCCTANGCACGGTGCTGTTTGCCAAACTTTCCTAGCGCAGCTGTATGGTGCAGCAGNCCCAGAACGGCATAAGATCGAAGCCGTATCCACTTCTTCACGGTATACCTGGAAAAAAACATGAACTCGGCAATAATCAACTGAAACAGAAGAAGATAACGTAAAATTATTTCTTCAGGGTCTCCACACATTTTCAAAACCATTTTCCACACTTTTTCTATACTAAATGGAAGAACTTTTAATACCATCACTTATCTTCATTTTCCAAAATTTTATTAATGGAACATAATGCAAAAAACATCTGCAAAACTGTTATTAGCAGTAAAGAACAAAATTTGAATAAACAAATGGTTGAATTCGGAATTTCTATATTTTTTCAATACTTTTTATACATTTTGGCCAAATTCAATAATATCAGTGACGCGTGGGAACATTGTTTCTTATTAAAAATGAACGATTGGATGTTTCTTCTCACACAGAATTTCTTACAAGCAGTATAGCTTTAACATTTAAAATCAAACTTTGCTATATCGTGCAAATTGCTGTGACCTCTAAGGTCGTCAATTCTACGCTTTAGTTCATCGTGAAGATCTTTGTGCAGCAAACTGCATTATAAATGCTTTCAAAAGCATAGGCTCTGGTCACTGATTCCGACCGTGGGGCAATTTGAGAATGGACTTTAATGGCGGATTTTAGTCGAGGCACGGAAAAGGTCACAAGAAAAAATTCACATTTTTTCCTGTTACGCTTTTTCCTTTCATTTCTTTCCTGTTGGCTTTATTACGGGGATTTGACTTTTTTAGTGAGTCGTCGTGGGTAAAGGAGCTTCCAGAAGCCGTGTTTATATGCTGTTAAATGGAGTAGCTTTTCGACATTTGGTCATGCGAGATCGTGTACACTACACGTAGGGGCGTCGGAAGGACTTTTTCCAGGGGTGCCCAAAAATTGAAATTTAATTTTACCCTCTTGAAACTAAGAAAACAACCTTTCACTGCAGTAGGAAAATGTAAAATTACAAAATCCAGGGGGGAAGAACCCCCTTCCGACGTCCATGACTGCACCTACGGGCAGGACCAAGTCTCTAATCCACCGACATTACAATATTCTGTTCTTTCCTCTCTTCGTTGAATACTCTTTTCGTACTATTATTCCTACATAATTATTGTTTTACAACGTCCCATTACTGCTTTCCTTTCCTCCACGTAAATGTGAGCTCGCCATTTAATCAGATCCTGCCTCTGGAGATATTTATGTGGGACAATGACCAGGTCTGTAGCCAGGTTTTTTGAGGTTGGTGGGGCAAAATACATTTTAGGGGGACTAGATTCTTGTTTTTATCATGTTTAAAACAATTTTTCCTGGGCACAACACAATTAGGGGGGCACTGCCCCCGAATGCACCCCGGGGGCTACGCACCTGGCGTATACAAAAAAAATCAGGAAAAAGTGGTTCAAGCTTTTTGATTGCCAGCTTCTCCGTATACATCAGCGCACACGCCCGTGCCCCGCTTATAACGGTACAGTAATGTGGGCAAGGCCATACCACGTTGATGCACATAGTGATCTACACTGCTTCCAGGGCGCTCAGCTGGCTCTGCAACCGTCCATTTCTTTCGGTGAGACCGTTTCTCTGCAAAAAATTGATCGCGCGACTTAATACGGTTGTCTTGACAACGCTCGGTGAGACAGAAAACTTTCTTAGCTACGCTTATTGGAGCTCACCACTCTCAAAATAAGGACGAAGTTTGCCCCGCAGCAGATACCTTGTTTTGTTATGAATCTCTCCAACGTCGATTTTGAATCACAACAGTCAGACCTGTTTGGACTGTTTTTATCTTTGCGTCATAAACACTTGTATTATTTTGTAACAGAACGGCTCCGAGGGATGGCAATATCCTGTTTTTTATCTGCCTGAAAAACATAAAACAAAAAGTTGTGTTAATATCATAGAACAAATCTCATTCAGCAATGCATTCATTTGCAAGAAAACAACAATGCAGTCACACAATCACTAGCATTGTGTTGATTTTGCAGCATTGTAAGCAATATCGTGGAGTTTTCTAAAAAATATCACATTTTATCACAAGATTGACCTCCGTAATTAAACAGTTATATTCGGTACAAATTTTATCGCAATTCAATTAAAACGCATTATTTCATTCAAAACAGCAGCTGGGGAGGAGCAGTGATCATCGAGCATGGAATGCTCACGGACAGGTTGCAGGAAATATATTTATTTTACACTTACAAGAAAAACGCCCCCGTTTATCAATTCTTTTTTCATAAAATATTCAGCTACGTTTCTCCGTTTACTCGTCGGGCCATGCGAGACACGCAACGGTTTTCGACTCCAGCAAAACAACTGCTAGACCTTGAACAGTAGCAAACACAACGCCTCCTGGTTGTCTGGACTGTGCTCTTCTTTCGATGTACGCGTTTCGTTCTGATACGTCTGCTCTTCTTCGTTGGCAAAACTGGTCTTGTTCTTTTTCATGGCCTCGAGAGTTTTCCTCGTTGTCTAAAACGAAGTAGATGCTTCATGGCGACGTCATTTTTCACCATTGCGTTCTGCGTTATTTTCACATTGGTTAGTAAAAATTGGTTTCAAGACGCGACGGACTTTCGGAGGAATTTGATTTGACATCGAATCCAGAAATTCTCCGGCTTCAGCTTATTTCGCAATCGGTCACACAATGTTGGCTTCCAGCCACGAAAACCACAACAGGTTTTGGTCTCAAATTTTTCATTGCTTTGACTTGATTTATGGTCTCGAACATTCTGGACTTGATTACACCACGTGGTTGTCCGCATTGTCTGATTCCGCTAGTTTTCTGGGTGTAGTCATTTGCTTTTCTGCAGCATGGGAGTCATGGTCGTCATATTGTTTTGCTGGGAAATCAATTTCGCGTTGGCGACGCATCCTCCTCAGTCCAGGAAGCAATTTGACAACTCTATTGATTTTAAACTCGCCTCCAAATGTTCCGCTGAACTTCAGCACAGCGCTCCACTTTGTGGTGCTAGCAATGCCAATGCCCCAATGTTTTTGTAATGTAATTCGTGGAATAAAGATGTAAAGCACGTTTTTCGCCTATTGTTAATCAAGAAATCCTCAAGCACAAATACATGCTGATATATACAAGTCTTTAAGCTCTCGAAGATACTCACCGGTAATTTTAAGCATATTGATCAACGCTGACAGCCAAGCACCTTTTTCGATATCAACCTACACAAAAAGCAGAAGGATTATACCCTATAGCTTGAGCAGTGGATCAGTGATCAAACAATACTGGAACAGGCCGCCATACAACATAGTGATACACAATGCTTATAGAGCAAAGGATACAGGTTATAGTCTTTCTTTTTTAATTGTTCATAGATATCGTCGTATCTCCAGTCAAAGCTGTAAACGTTTGGTTTGTCTGCAGCATTTCCGGGCAATTTGACCTGAGTGCCGGTGCCGAACGACTGAACGTCGAATCCTTTCTTGCTGGAAAAAACAAGAAAAAAGTTTTAGAGATTTTTGGTTGCAATATCCCATCCAGTTGCTAACTGCTCGTAGCTGATGATAGTAAATTATCGCTTTTTTGGAACAGCAGGTAAATTGCATTATGGCGAATTTCCCAAACGACATCTCTGATGAATTCACTGCACATAATAGTCTGTAAGTTCACCTCTATGCTCAGTAACATAACTTCAGTAATGAGCACCGGTTCAAAATTCATTACGTTTAATTCTTAAACTGCTGTTGACAGCAGCGTAGCCAGCCTAAAATTTTCGGAGGGGCCAAATATTTTGACTTTACACGAGCAGCAGCATTTTGCTTGGCACACCGACTCTCAAAGCACAAAACAACAAGACATGCTAGAACTTCGGTGGGGCATGGCCCCCTTGCCACGCATATGGCTCTAGGTCTTCTTTGAGCGAAAAGACGCGGTACACTTTTTTCAGTGCTGAAATTTATTTCTATTGGACTTTTGTCCAGGGTTGCAGAGTCGGAGGTAAAATGTCCGACCTTTCCGAAATTTCCGACTCCTTAACATTAGGTGTATGAAGTTTGGCTGTCAGGAATTTTGTAGCAACCACCACGCAATGTAGATCGTGGTACACAGCAAGAATTATCTATTTCAACAAAAGTTTCATAAGAAATTGTACCACTTGTACAACAGGAATTCCCAACTTAAGAGTGTGATGTCAAGAAAATGATCCAATTGGACTTCTGGAGTCGAACAAAAAATCCGACTCTGACTCCTAGTGTTGTTGGGATGCGACTCCACCCAAAAACCTCGACTCCTTACGACTCCGCAACCCTGCTTTTACCGACACATGACAAATGTTCAGATCCCATCCGGCAGTCCACTGTGCCGTTTCACACCAAGGAAGGTTTGCGACCACTCGCTTAAAGTGGCTGCAGAAACGATACTATTAAGATGAAGTGTCTTACTTGAACTAAGAAGTTAAAACATTGATCGGCCGTTTCGGCGCGACATCGTAAAAATGTTATCTGAGAAAAAGTTAAACTGTCGACAAGAAACAACTTAGATCCAGGCCTTCCGTTGAGTGTCTTATAATAAAATCATGAAGCACTGGTTATGAATGTCATATTCCCACGAATCCAATCAAATGTGCCTTTTATGAAATCGAGTCTTTCTAAATTTAATACTCGCACCTTTTCCCAACAAGTTCAACATCAAACATTTCAAGAATATTTCATGCAATACAGCTCAGTGCCCGGCCATGCATGACGTGTGAAACCGCGCTGAAGAAATGTTCTTGCGTCGTGTGCAATAAATTACGATGGTTAAGCAGCAGAAAAACACAAACAAGTTTCTTAAAATATTCTCAAATTATTATACGATGTCTGCAAAGCCGATACGGGCGAATTGTTTCATCACGTGACGAAAAGTCATCTTTGCACGACTCGGAGTCGTTGCGTTGCGAACGCCACGAGAGCTCAGGACAATACGACTTCGCGCAGAAGCAAATTAATAGCGTTCAAGTGATACTTGCTTGTACAAGAGCTTGGCCTCATGCAGAACTTCAGGCAATCTATTTATATCGGTAACCTGCAGGACTCCGTTTCAAAAACTTAACTCAAAGAACACACAGCGGTTTCAAAATTGCTTCTATTCAGTGGGACATACGTCAAGCGTCTTATAAATAAATGCTTTTGATTGTTTCACTTTAAAATAAGCTTCTGTCACCAAACACATCTTATAACGTTCCACACTGATGAAAAAATATCACGCGGGGACTACATTAAACAAAACCAGATTTCCGACCGATGCCATTATGACTGTACTTTCATCATGCTAACATAGTACAGCATAGCATATGCTGGAAATTCTGTTTCAAAGTTGTGAAAAAAATGGCAGAACATAGAAACAGAACAAGGCCTGAACAAACCTCATGAAACGGTGTGCTTCCATGCTCCTGTTCATATTGCTGGAACACACCACGGCGAATTTAAGCTTTTTGTTGGGCATAGCGTCTACTAGAATCTCAAAATACCGCTTGCCTGCATTAAGGTCGACGCGGTACCGGTTGATCCTAACAACTTTATCTACAAACTTAAGTTAGCTGCAAAAAATGAAGCTATGGCTCAGGTTTGCAAGAACAACAGGACACACTGGCAATGTTCTGATGGTGGCACAGAAACAACGCAAAACATCGACCATTGGGCACTTGAGGTAGTGCTGTATAGGCTGGAAAAACTGGTAAGAGCAGCACCAACACAAAAACTGGCGAAGAAGCATCGTTGAAACATTAGATAACATGATCACGTTCTTCCTTCGGCACAGAAACAATTTCATCACTGACATTGACAATAGTGATGAACGGGACTATTTAATCCTCTTCAGAATTTGAAATTTAACGCAGTGCATGATTTTAAATGTTTGTACATGAGTACTTTTTCGTTCATTCGGCTGTAGACAAAGAAAATCTGAAAATTGGTACCACCCGAGGAACAATGGTTGCAATAATTCTGAAGCCAACGTTTGGGCATTTTTATTACATTGGCAGACACGGTTTGGAAAGAAGAAAAGTTTTTTACTGACAATTGTAACGCCACGGGTTGTTATCTGACAACGACATATTGTTTTGCGCTCTCTACAGAGCATGAATGCAGAACGCAAAATATCGAAAAAAGCAGACTGTTTGCGTTGTTTGAGCAAAGACTGCTGCGGTTATGAGTTTTTCTTGTTTGTTGAGTGTCAACAGTCTGTTTTAAAAAATGACTGATATAAAAATTCGCGGCGTTGTGAATCACCCGGCCTCATCCACCGCTAAACACAAGTTACCACAACGTCACTAACACGGATTACCAGGTGTGCAGTCAGTCGCGTAAACAGCTCAGCAGCGGGAACTTAAAGATTTTAAACTGAACGAGTGTAGAAATGAAAGACCAGTTTCGAAGAAAATCGTCCTATTCATTTTGTAGAAATACAGGGATGACGACAATAGTCGCTAATCAGTGGGATTCGTTTCGCGTTCTTCAAATGGAGAAAAATTCCACAATTCACAAAATCTTAGAAGGTCCAAGCCACGCTACAAAACAGCCATGCTGGTCTCGCACACCAGCTTTGTGTGATCCTGTGCAGAAGAGAGTGAATTCTTAAATTTGCCGTGCGTTTTATACTTTGACAAAAGATTCACCAGCTAAGTCGGCATCGTATTTCTCAATTGCAGGCGCCACTTCCTCAGCCAAGAACTTACGGGTTTGCTCGGGTGCGCGGCCAATGAAGGAGGCGGGATTTAACATTTCGGGCATTTTTGAGCGAATGGGTTCGAAAAACGGATCTTGCATGATGCGCTGAACAAGATCGTTGCTGCCGCCATCTTGCTTGACGACGGCACCAGCTTGCTGGGATAGCACCCGGATTTTTTCGTGAACCTCCTGTCTGTTCCCGCCTGCCGTTACCATTGCCATAATGATGTTTTCCGTTGCCATGAACGGAAGTTCTTCGTTGATATGCTTCTTGATGACGTTCGGATAAACAACCATGCCTTCGAAGATGTTCTGCAATGTGTTCAGCAAGATGTCAGCGGTCAAGAATCCTTCAGGAATAGTAATTCGCCGGTTAGCGCTGTCGTCTAAAGTCCGTTCGAACCACTGAGTCGAAGCAGTCTGCAATGAATTGAAGCTGAGAGCAGTCAGGTGCCTGGCTAGAGAACAGCACCGTTCGCTACGCATCGGGTTTCGTTTGTACGCCATGGCGCTGGAACCGATTTGATTCTTCTCAAAAGGCTCTTCGACTTCTTTCAGGTGGGCAAGGAGGCGTAGGTCAGTGCAAATTTTGCTGACCGAGCAGCCTAAGCTGGCCAGCTTGCACATTATCTCGGCATCAAGCTTCCTAGGGTAGGTCTGGCCAGTCACTGTATAGTGACTCGAAAAACCGAACATTTCAGTTGCGAGAGCATTGAGCTTTTCTACTTTGTGACTGTCACCATCGAACAAAGCTAAAAAACTTGCTTGTGTCCCGGTTGCACCTTGAACACCTCGAAAGCGCAAACTGCTGGTCAAGTTTTCGAGATTTGACAGATCAACAAGCAAGTCTTGGATCCACAGGCAAGTTCTTTTTCCGACAGTAGTCAGCTGTGCCGGTTGAAAGTGGGTAAATCCCAGTGTCGGGAGATCGGCGTTTTCCTTGGCAAATTTAGCCATTCTGTCAATGCAACGAGCAAGTTTAGGAAGAAGGATACGCAATCCGTCTCTCACAACGATCAAATCGGTATTGTCACCCACGAAACAAGAAGTCGCCCCTAAGTGTATGATTGGTGCTGCGTTTGGACACCGCATGCCGAATGCGTGGACGTGAGACATTACATCATGTCGACGTATTCTTTCTTCTTTTGCAGCTATTTCCATATCTTCAGCAGTTATCTCAAGGTTTCTTTCCATTTCTTCAATCTGGCTGTCTGATATATCGATTCCCAATTGTTTCTCAGCCTTAGCTAAAGCAAGCCATAGTTTCCTCCAAAGGGAAAATTTTGTTTTGTTGCTGAAGTTGGATGACATTTCTTCAGAAGCGTATCTTGAAACAAGAGGTGACTGATACTTTGCATCCATTTTGTTTCTTTTACACACACTTCAAATGCAGAGTTACTTAACACCAATAAATTAGCCTGAAAAACAAAAACTTCCGATAATTTTTGACCCATAATTCATCCGCTGATAAAAAATTGTTTCAAAACTCGTTCAATACAGTGGTAGAGCTCAGTAAATAAGCAATCATTCATTAGTAACAAACAGGAACAGTTAAGAATAATTGATTTATTAACAAAATAAGGCAGACTGAAAACACTAATCAGGTTGCGCTCTTTCTTACATTTGACTTAATGTTAATGATAAAATAAAGTTGCTAATTATTACACGAAACTTTGCCTGAGGCAAAAAACGACATACAGAGAGTGTTCCCAATCATACTATAACAGTGAAATCAAGCTTTGGGGATTGGATAATTGAATCTCAACTGTAATACCATCTGTATGTAAAAATGAAACTTTTCAGTGGCTACAAAATGCAATACAAATGATTAAGGAACTCGTGAGTGCTTCTTAAAAATCATTAATCTCAACATTTTGCAAAAGATTTACATGCTAACATTGCTAGGCAAAATTAACTTTGTTTTCAATGTCATAACACTAGCTAGCCTTTCACACAGTGCGGGAAATAAATGATTCTGAGAAAGCAAATGAACACATAAAGGACCAAAGAACCATAACGAGTAGGGATGAAAATTTGCAAGTACTTTACAACTCAAAAACATAAAACCCAGTGATCTCCAAACTTTTTGCCAGAGGGCCTCATAAGCTACTACACAACAGTTTGAGGGCCAGACACCTTACGTAATGTGATTTTTTAAGGGTATGTTACATCCTACCAAATCAATCAACAAATGTTTCATAAAGTACACATCTTAAACCAATGTTTTTTAATCTGTGTCATGGGCACCACTATTGGTATGTGAGGGTTTTCCAGGTGGTACATGAGAGTGTGAGTCATATGCTGTCATGTGACAAAGTCTCTTTGCGATATTGGACCACCCTAAAATCAAGTCTAACCCACAGTTTACCTAAGTTAAACAGCTGTTATTTTGAACAAATTCAGTAAAGTAACCACCATCATCCATAATGGCCACCTAGCCTAAACGCCAAAGCTGGACATGATTTCTGATGGTCTGTGAACAAGGTTCTTCTCTGTATTCCCTGTCAGTTTGCGAAGAAACAATTGTAGCCTTCCCTGTCAGTTTGCGAAGAAACAATTGTAGCCTTCACGATACAGTATAGTTTTTTTTGTCGTTTCATTTGTTTTCGATTTTTTTGAGTTGTTTTTTAAGCAAATCAAGCTTCACTGGCACAGGTATTACGCAGAGATAGAAAAAAAACACCCAGTGGTAATGCTTTTAAGCTGTTTTTTTTTGCTGAGGCACTTCGGTCATTCTTTTGCTGAGCCATTTTGGTCATTTGTCTCAGTTGGATTAAAACTCACCATAATGGTGCTCATTAGCCTATTTTTTCAAACATTCTAACCAAAACAACTTAATTATTTTCAGTCATTTCAAAAAAATTTTGGTCTATGACTGAAAAAAAAAACAGCCCTAAAGGCAAAGCTACATGTAGCATATCACAAGGATTCAACCTAGGGCAGAGGTTCCCAACCTTTTCAGTGCCATGGACACTTTTGACGATATGGCTGAAAGCTGTGGACCTGGACCCCTTAATAAAACCAGTTAAAACCCTGCTCAGGAGCGTGGCTTAATTGGCTAGAAGGAGTTTAGAGCTTATTTGCAGAAATACATAGAATTAATATTTAAAGCTGATTCTTTCAGGAGCTGCAATTTTATGCGCTCTGTCAAGCATTTGTATCAAAAACTGCATAAGTTTTGTATTTTTCAAGTTGGAGGGAAGTAAATGGCCAATTTGGCCTGGCCTTCTTGTTGTGTAACAAAAGGATTTGCTTAATTTGGCCTTGGGTAACTTTTATGAAACAAAAAGTATATACACCCATCTTGGCCCATGGACACCTGTCGATTGTCGAGTAACAAAAGGGTGTATGAGCAATTTAGGCATGGGTGTGATATTTGCGCATAGCAGCACTGGTATTCCACAACATTTTAACTTATTTGTGAGCCAAATCATATGGACATTTTCACCTCAAGAACCTTGTGGCTAAAAAGTGCAGAAATATTCTTAGAATTAACATATTTTTATGTCTCAACCCAGTGATGTAGCCTGCCCAAAACCCTTGGGGTGGCCAACAAATTTAAATAAAAAAATTCATGAACATCGCAAATACTGTAGTACAATAATTGTTTCATATGAGGAAGAATCATGCTTTGAATATGTATGCGTTAAGATTGTCAAAACAGTTCACTTCACAAGTATCCACAGGGTGAAAACTGGGTTGTTCTATAAAAGTAACTGTGGAAGTTTCATAGATAGATGGCTTATTTATGATGTCATGAAATACTGAAGAGTGCCACAATACAACCATTTGGTCACTGTCACCCCTGATATCTGGTTGGTTCCAATTACTTGGATGCGGTGACCATCCCATGGAAAATGTGTTACTATCTGGCTATCAAACAAGTAAATACCAAAGTTTGCACTATGTCAGGCTTTGGTTCAACAGGAAATATTTTTTGTCATTAATTTTAAAACACACGGGACCATAGATTTGCTGCGTTTTTCACAGCAACCACAAAGTGCTTGCAAGCAAGGCTTTCACACACCTTCTATTTGCTTTTTGGTTTAAAGCAGAGGTGATGAACATGCAGCCCGCAAAGCATTCAGGCAAGACCAGCAGTCTTGAACTTTCTTTGACCTGCTTCTAATCTTTGCGATGCGATATCAAAAGCTGATAGCCTGATTGAATTACGTGCATATCACGCAGGAATCATACAAACGTAGTACAAACTTTTTTATGTAATACAGGATTTAGCTGTTTAACCCTTTCGGTACTAATGGTACATATATATACCATATAGTATGACTAAAAAGTTGTGCAGCCTTACTCAGCGGTAACTGACAAAGTGGCCCACGATAGCAAATAAGTTCTTCAACCCTGGTTTAAAGCAAGGTGTTTGTAATTGTTAGCTTTTATCCAATTGGTAGGTCTTTCATAGGTAACCATTGCTTTCGTATTTAACCTGTTTCGATCTCTGATAAAGTTAGCAGGTGGGTGAATGAAAACTGTTATGTGACATTATAGCAATGAGATCATTTTGTAAGAACGAATATGCCTTGCAAACTGTGACAAAAAAGATGACCCAAAAGTTTGAGTTACAGGAAAATGTAAGAAGCGCTCTGTCAGAAATTTCCTTGTATAGATCAGCTCCTCAAGAACAAACAGTTGTAAACTTCCCATCAAATTTGATTAAAAACTTGCATACCTTTCTTAAAATGTATGAACATGTTCATTCATATAGGCAACATTGTGTTGCCCTCTAGCCTAAATTCTACAAGGATTGCCAGATTGGCATTTCATTGCCAAATTCCAGACATCTGATCTTAAAATAGGTTTGGCATGAAAACATGCTGTTTGGCATGTACATCATAGTTTAGCATGTTTTTGGCCTTCATAGTGGTGTTGACTTGAAAAAGTTGTTTGGCAATATATTCAACACTTTGGCGTCCACTAGGATTCGGGGATTTTTGGAAAAAAAAAGCCTAAACGCACGTGGCTTTGCGCGGGAATTTCTCCGGTCCAGTATGCTCTACAGACCCAGTAAATGTCTCAAAAGACGCAGCAAGTCT
>JGI24158J21664_10002624_pt1 | contig 22028 bp, 10 predicted proteins | sample Ectturendosymbi3_FD_21664 | JGI IMG/M metagenome (IMG submission 21664)
CTTATAACAGGATGTTATGCAATGATTTCACTGGTCCGGCCCGCTTCAGATTAAATATGCCTGAAGTGGCCCTGGAACTGAAACGAGTTTGACACCCTTGTTTTAAGGGTTTCTCGAAATGCTGTATGGCCTGATCGGTAAACGCAGTAGACCTTCACTACATAGTTTCTCCAGCCTTGTCTACTCCCAACCTGTTACAGAGTTTTGATTAAACAAAGCCACATGAAGAAAAAAACTTTCAATGGCAGCAGAGCTGGCTGAGCATGACAGGACTTGACATGGATATGCTAGAACCTCATGAGAATTTCTTGCTTGAATTTACTCCGCGCGTCTCTATAGCAACTTCCATTACTTTGCAAATCGTTTTACAGCGCCAGCAGTGTAGCCAGCCCAAAACTTTAGGAGGCTCGTATTTCGAATTTAAGCGAGCAACAGTATTTTGTTTGGGACACCGCGTCTCGAAGCATAAAACGACAAGGTATGCTAAAAATTTGAAGAGCCCCTGGCCCCTTTACCCCCTGACTACACTTTATGTACAGTACAGTCAGACAAAATGCGGGTGGAAACAGTTTTTTCTTATAAGATTTTAGTCTTTGATTATTATTATTATATACTGCAAATCTGGTCCTTGTTCGAACCTGAGGTCTTCTGGGAGTAATAAGGAACAACTTGCGACATTGTTAAGACTTTTCGGCGCCCCCCATTGATTTCAGCGTCCGGGTGTTGTGGCCCCTTTGCCCCCTCGTTACGCCCCTGGTGTCGTGAAAGCTTTTTACTGACCTCATCATTCAAATAATCAAAATAAGCGCATCAAAACTGCTTTCACGTGAGCGACTAATGCCTGTGGTTGATTTAACCCTGTGTGCAGCAGTGGCTTATGTCTTCGCAACTATTTGAAAGTAAACCATCGCTTAAACTTTTAACTGGCCTTTGCCAGTTGAGAAACACGAGTCGCTTTACCAGCTTTAAAGCTGCTTCGCACTGAGAAAGCATTTTTGTAGTCTCCTCCCTTAAACTTGGCTTCCGCCTGCTTTTCAAGGCCCCTTAACAAAGCGGAATGCCCAGAGCAATTTACGTTGCTTCGGCGACAAAATTTGATCTTTGGTCCACATCGGTACTCCCACAGAACCGAAGAAAGATCTTAGTCAGAGGAGAATAGCGGCGCAAGCTGACAGGTATGACCGAACAATGCCACGATCGATCTGCTTTACGATGCTGACGCGCGCTGAGATCGTAGTGCTACGAAAACGAGCATAGCCATGCCTTTCGCTTTGCAACACCGAGGCTTTTATTTTTGGTTGACCGTTGCGCTAATGCGCTGTTTGGTCACTGTTCTCAAATGACGGACCACGTCTTTGCCATCACTCACCACGCCGCACTTTCACACCAGCCGTGTGAAATTGCATAACAGGAGCGGGCATCGGCAAAAAAATCACGAAATCTCATCCGAAATCTGTAGCCTAGTGAACGCAGCTCTAAACCATATGCAACTTTTCTTACTCGTAGCAGCAGCTATAGCAGATTTTCTCGAGTAATGAGCAATGCAGGCACAATCAACAAACCTCGTGAGGAGAGAGAGTGTTTATGTAGGTGTCGAATATTGACTGAACCATTTTTTCGGCTTTGCGCGGCTTTAGTTTCGTCGAGTTCTTCAAGCTTTCGCATTCAAGCCAAAACTTTAAGTTCTCGTCGGCGATCTCCGCTTCCAAAAACGATTTGAAAACGTACTTTCCGGCTGGAAATTTAAACAGTTGCAATGACAGCAAGCTTCGATAAACTCAAGACACCACAAACATCTTCAAGACGCATTTCTTCGTCGGGAAATTACATTTATAAAAGTTAAAATAGCGCCTCATGAGGAATATATGCATGCATGGTCACATGCGGCGCTAAGTGAAAATCATAAAAGTGTCCCGATCTTGGATCCTGGTCAAGCATCAAAGGCGCGCACGACGCTCGAAACAAACAAAATCACTGCTTTGGGGCAAAACCCACCTTATCGTTTCAATGAATTTTACAGTAATGTGGCTAAGGTTTACTCATAAAAAGGTTTCTTTTAAGAAATCAAGCGACCTGTGAAGGAATGCAGATAGATCAACATAAATTAGATGGATAGACAAACAAAATCGCATATCAAGACAGCCCATTTGCGCGCGGCTTTGCTTTAGCACTGTACACAAATTTGCTCACAAAGGTCAACGTGATTCATCATGGCACGAATCCATTAGTGATAAAGTTGAGTCTCATTTCAGGCTTTCAGTCGTTTTCTTTATGCTATTTGCCGAAGGTAATAGCAAGCCATGGTCATTTGAAACGACAGACCTTGACATCGTGCAGCGGATGCTGCCCACTGCCGGTAGATCGCACGTGTTTTGCTGATCCCATTGGTAATGGTAAGGTTGAAATTTACTAGTGAGCGGGTGACGTAATAGGTTGATTATGACGTCACAACTGAGTAAAAACATCACAAGCGTTTTGTCATTTTTATCCTACTGGGTTTCGTTTTTAGAGCAGGAGTTCCCGAAATGGGGTGCGTGGCTCCATTCCAAGGGGTTCGTGACGTGTTTCTATCAGTCAAAACTACGGTACGTTTAATGAAATGATAATATTCGTCGTACGAAGCCTAGTCGAGGTTAGATTTTTCGCATGCAGCAGCTTGGTCATACAGCCTAATGCATCATGTATGTGACATCACAAGGACTTTCGGGGTCATAACGTATATAGATGATAAAGCTTTGTGGTACAAGCATTACTGTGGCTTCCTCTTTCTGGCTTGGTGACTTGAGAGGGTTATACCATCGTGCAATAAGAAAGTTAGTGATAAAGCTGTCAGTCCGTGCTGTTTTAGTTCGACTTCAAACTCTTTATTTAGCGTCTCCATGCCTCGGAGAAACTTTCCATCTCCGGGGAAACTCGTGTTAACTCTTATCTATGTAAGTACGGTGAACGAATACACGTGTGTCTAATGAACTTAACATAGGTGTGCGATTGGACATCACAAACGCAATTGTTTGATCGCAATAATTGAAGAAACAATTTTCTGATCAAGTTCAAATGTAACAAGCGTTTTAACAATTAGCTGGATTAATATCCAAGTAGCAATCTGCGATGCCCGCACAGGTAATGTAGCATGGCATAATTCGGGATCAGATCGTGTCTCTGAAAGATGGGGGGGGAGGTTCGTAGAGACATTTGATATCCACAGGAAGTGCGTGACGTGATAAATTTAGGAACCACTGCTGCTCTTAAGCACACGACGAGCTGGAATTGCGACGCTGTAAAAATTCGGTAAAGAATTATGCTATTAGGCTGCTTAAAACAAATACAGCTTCCTCATGGTCATTGCTGTCAATCTACATTCTGCAGTCTTGGGTGTGGTTGGGTTTAAAAAAGCAGTTTTTAACGAAACAGTTATTCTGCCTTACGTAAAACTGCACTCTTCAGTTGAGTCTGTTTTCCGAAGCATCTAGCAAAACTGTTTTCCGAATCGTGGAAAATCAGCTAAATCGAAATACAAGTGGCGGTTACCTGCCATACAAAGCGCTGCATAAAAACAACCGTTGAAAACCTACAGGGCTTGTGTCTTCTGCATCCACCAGGCTCGTTTGTACTGACTCTAGTTAATCGACAATATTTTGCGATCCTTTGAAATTACTGTAGAATGGAAACCTTTTCGAAAGCTTGGATTCAAATCCTATTCTCTTAGAAACCCATTATTTGAATTTTAACTGAATTAGTTTTTAAAAATTATTGACTTACAAAGGGCAGACAGCTCGGGCTCTGCCTTACGAGCCCCGAGTCAAGTTGGACGAACGTTGTTGATAGAACGTCTGCTGTGGATCATATTTTTGGCAAAAGTGACCTTCCCCAGACACTGAACGAAAATATATGAACTGCAATTCAGCTCAATGAAACTGCAACCCAGCTCAATATATGAACTGCAACCCAGCTCAATGAAAAGTGCCCGAATTAACTGGAATCAGTGAATGAACTGGAAACTTGAATCAGAAGTGGAATTTACACAGCAAGCAAGTAAGTAACCGTTCTGCAACAATATCGAAGACTCGCATTAAAGGCTGGAGTCGCCACTGGATGCGAGGTTTCAAAAAGCTTGCCGCGAAGCTGCAGTTGGTTTTGTTGTCTTCGACCCATGGAGGTAATCACTGATAAATCACTTGCTGTACTACTGCTTTCCACCACTTTCCACAAATGTTGACATTAACTGAAAGAACTATGAGTCAAGACAGGGGAGAGAACTGACGAACTACCACAACAAAGCTATATTCAGCACAAGGAAAACTGAACAATTACTTCGTTGTACGCTACTAATCTACTGTTAGTTTGTGCGTAAGCAATTCTTAAAATTATTTTAGTCGAGCTAATTTAATTGTGCGCTTTTTCTAAGCCGTTGCCAAACGCAGGTTTTCTTAGCAGTGGGTACGTTCATGAAGCTCTAGGAAGGTCAAGCTTTCAAAATTGCACATTTATTGCTCATGGTAACTAGCCACAGTTTTGTTTTCAAGTGTCAACGTTTCGCCAGTAAGGTTTTCCTTACGGTTTTACAGGACTGAAGATGCCTTTAAAAACGCGAAACTAATTTCCCTGCGAAATAAACTGTGAATGCGATCGATTTACTTGCACCATCTTTGTGGCTTACAATTATGGAAAAATATATACGTGCAGGTTTTAATCATCGCAGAAGCATGAAACGAGGAACAAGCAGGAAGATTTCTCACAAGCATGCCGCCAGGCTAAAGTTGGTTTATATGCGAGGTAGGCTGTTACTTTCATTAGGAGGAAGTCAAAGCGATACAAGGATAATCAAAAGCTCCAGGCTTGCTGCAAGCGTTTGAGGAATCAGCCGACTGGGCTCTGCTTTAAATGACTTGAAATGCGATGATTCAAACTTGCACAAATACATTTTCAAGTAACTGGTCACCACACAAGGCGACGAAATCGAATCAATCAGCTGATTTTTTTAATAGGAAATCGATTTCACGGAACACTACGCATCCTCAGTGCTGCAACCTTATTCAAATTTTAAGAGACATAGCCACTCGATACAAGAGATAAGTGCTAAATTGAACAGGAACGATCATTGGAAAAAGTCCAATTAAACCAGCTGAGGCGTCGCTGAACCTTCTCAGCAAACGACTCGTTTTCCCTTGATAACCTTCCAAGCGATCAGGCCTGTCCGCATGCACTTAGCAAATATTGCCACTGACGGCCAGGGGTGTGGAGTCGGGGCCGGTGCAATTTTGGAGGATTGGAGCTGGAGCCAAAAGCTTTCAGATGCCGGAGCCTGAACTTTGGGTTCCGGTTCCACAGCCCTAGTTTGTGGGTTAAATGAGTTAACGTATTGAACGTGGGTTGCCTGGTGTGTTTTCCCTGGTGTGTGTCAACGCTTTTCAAACTTTTTTGCACATGTTTCACCATCCATCAAACATATCCTTTCGCAACACCTCATCTGCGTTGGTGTAATATTACAATTGTGCAAATAATAAAATGCTTTTCAGTTTTTCACTGGACCAAATCATTTTGGAGCCGGGACCAAAAAAACACTTGGACGTTGGAGTCGAAGCTGGAGCCAAAAAAATAGATGCCTGGAGCTGAAGTCAGAGCCGGAGCCTGAAATTTGCGTTCCGGTTCCACAGCCCTGCTGACAGCGCAGTGCGGCAGCAACTCACCTTCGGACGAAAGCAGGTTATCGAACGACTCCTGCCACGAAGTTAAATCGCTGCTGGTGACCCTGAAAAGCAAAGGAAGGCGATTTTAATGGTTGGTGACCAAGAAAACGGTCGCAAACACCCAACTTGCATGACAAGCCATGCAATTCAAATAAGCAATGACGCAAAGAATAGTTTTGCGACTAGCCCTTGCTACCAACAGCTTGTCAAATTACTGTATCAGGTATTTTGCTAGAAGCACAACCAGGCCCATATTACTATTTATTGTTTTTAAACAGCAAAATTGCTTATAGGTGTATATACAAAACAGGTTCATAATCGGAACTTACGATTGTGTACATTTTCATAAGTTTGATTCAGTTGTAGATTAAAAAACATTTTGCATCACGAACACCCAGTACTCATTCAGTGCAACCGTGGTTTGAATGGCTTTATACAAAAAAACATACACCGAGTACTCGGGTATGTCTTCGAAGTGACGTAAAACAAAGTTCTGATTTTTAAAGTGAATCTGATTTTGTTCAAACAAACCAGTTTTAATGGATGAAAACCCCTTTTCTACGTAGGACCATCCTGGATTAAGCCTTTTACAAACATACGAATTGCAAGCAACCCGCCTGGCTGTGTCACTTACTCGCATTCGGCAAGAATCTCTTTTCCAACTTTGGGTTTCCTTCTCCTGATGCTGCTTCGCAATGACGCTTGTTTCGGAATGGTGTGGCGCCTGGCGAATAAAACACGTTCGAGACGCATCCGCCATGTTTATAAGCAATTAAAGCTTGTCGCCTTCCGGGTGTCGAGGAAGTTTCAACGGCAATTGCTTTTTAAAATACATGAAAGGAGACGGAAGAATTACGAATTTGCGCTGTTTTCAGATTTAGGCCGTTGTTGCCTTTGCATTGCAGATTGCTACTGCCGGGTGGAGGCCGGGCTCGCCAGCTGCAATCAAAGCAGCTGGGCTGATTAAACCATGGGTCCGAAACCGATGCCATCAGTGACTGGACGACATGCGCTGACACGCTCGCCCATACCTTCACGAGCGGCACGAGCAAATGTTCGTTCGTGGCTTTCGGGCTCCGTCCAATTTGCGTTGCTTCAATGTCCTAGTGAGAACAAATGCTGATAGTAATTTGCAAACGATCGATTGACTGACTTGGGACGCTCTGCAACAAGCTGATCGTGAAGTGAAGACGAGCTACAGCAAAAAAGCTGACGAACGACACGGATATAAGCTGCAATTCTGATGCAACACAGATGAGTTGCCTTGCTGCGGGCCCTCTTTCGGGAACTTTTTTGAGAATTTCGCAGCATCATCAAACTCTAAACGTATTCGCGTGTGCAAGGCCAGAAACAGCTGAAAAAACATTAGCGACCTGTGCAGAAAAATTCGACATTTTAATAAGCCGTCGAACGCAGCGGATGAAGGCAACGTAACTGAAGTGCACGTGGACTGCTTTTGAAAACAACAGAAGTGTAGCAGACAATTGTTGCATAACTATGAGGTGCTTACAGTACGCTTAGAAGATGCCAGCGACTGAGTTGCATCTTTCAGTCGGACTTTCTTTCAGTCCTTTTCACTCAGCCCTAAAGCTCTGTATCGTTAATGGACTTCACCCACTCTGAGAACTAAGTACCTCAAGCATGGTTCTCATGCTCGTTACGGCCGTATCTCAATGCCAGGCTTAATTTAAAAGACAACACTGCATCTTTTGCGCATGCATGAATCAGAGTAGCTTTTCCAGGATTTTTACCGTTTTTTGTCTGCCATCAGATTGTCATGCCAAGCAATCTACAGTCGGCTATCCGGGTGTTACGCGCTACAAACTGTGACGAATGACCATGACGCGAGATAAAAACTATAATTATTTTAGAGTTTGTTTCGGAATGTCTGGAACTATGCCAGTGGTTCTTAACCTTTTTTCTACCACGCCTCCCTTAATTGTCGTTTGTTTAAAGCCCCCTGACTTTAAATAATATGTAAAAACAAATGCATTTATGGGCGAAGTAATTGATCAAAATTCCATGTTGAAGGACGCGGAAGGGTTCACGCCCCCCTGGAAATTTGTTGACGCCGCCCCGCCCCCCTGAAGAACCACTGAACTATACGGACGGAAGGGATCGTGGTTCAGCTGAGAAACAGGGGTGAAAAAACTGGTTGACGTTTTACGGAGAGGTTGGGACACGCGTGGGAGGTGATTATTGGCGTTTTTTGAGACAAGGAATGGTGAACGGTGGCGCAAAAAGGTGCTGGAATTAAAAATGTTGAGTGAGTCGCTTAAAGGGGTTGTTCAGATAACCTTTCAGAATCGATCCTCAGGGGGGAGGGGGGGTTATGCGCAGTGCAGTGGTGCGAGACAACATCTTTATTTTTGTGGGGAAATGCTGTAAATACGGCGAGGAATAACGTACTCAACTGGCTGCCCTGTAAAAGACGGATATCCTCCAGTAACGGATCTTGGTTGTGGATATAAAATGACGTAACCCGAGTCGCGAAAACCGATATTTTACGGTGAGCAATGACACCACGACGGTAATAAAAATAATGTTTCTTGATAGCGTACGCCTAATGCTAGCCACCGTCGCGGTTGCCCTCACACTAAGGCTATTCTGCTCTTCTCAATACCCTCCCGTGGGACACAAAAACAGGTTTCAGCAGTTGTAAAAATATATAAATTTAATAAATACATCGCAACGTTCAGGCTCTACAGGTTTGGTGGAAACTAATATTAAATTGCGATGATAACATTACTCTTCCACTGAATGTTTAATTTTTCGTGTAACGCTGTTTTTTCCGCACAATTGACGTCATCAAACAATATCCGCACTGACGGAAGTCCGTTCTTTACGTTGTACCCTCAACTGCAGAATTCTCTTAACAAGATGCTCGTGGTCAAAGTTTGACCGAAAAACGGGAATAACGCAAAAAACAATCAAAGGCCGTCTTCAACTCAGTGCCTCCATTTCCGAAGAAAATTACTTACGGTGTTGATTCCGCGTTTTTCTCTTCCTTCGACCAGGCGCGGGTCAAGTGATCTCCGATGTAAATCTGCGAAAAACAAGAGAAGCTGTAAATAGCACGGGTCCTTGTACATCTCCCAAGGTACTATCGCGCCTATTAACGTCACGCGCGCGCGAATCGTTGTTTCGGATTTCCAGCTCAGTTTACGGTGGAAGTTGTGACCCGTAAAGAACTCTTTGCCCCCTCGACAAGTCTCTCGACAAGTTATTCGCAGAAATGTGGCCGTGCCCCTTGTTTTTGTCCAACTCTACATCAACTAACGCTTGGCGACGCGCCTGGATGAGTCGTGTTCTTTCGGAGTTTTCTGACCGTCGCAGACGCGTGAACAAAACGTTAACACCGGAAGCCAAGCGCGGATAGTAAACACTTGTAGACCTTCAGTGGGCCCCGAAAATTTACAGAAGCGTACCACATTACAGTATTTTACCATTTCTGAGTGACTCAGTACAACGGACCCCAGGTATCGTGGGTGTCATGCTAATACCTTGTTGCTTGCATTGGTAAATCTGTCTTTGTGGCAAAACATCGCAATTAATACAGACCACCGTACCTGATAACAAGATTATGTTGCAAAGAGAGGAAGCATTGTACAGAAGACTTGAAGGCAAGCAATAAATTTTTTCATCTGATGTGGGTTTCGGTCCGACCTGGGGGAAGGGTTAATGATAACGTTGAACGAAGCTTCACTTTTTATACTTTTGTCGAGTCGAAAATGACCAGAGTCACATTACGTGGAATGCGCTGCTTATGGCTTGGGTAAATTTTCACAAATTAATAAAAACTTTTGACTTCGCCATTTCGAACCGAAGCCGAAAAGTGACCCGATTTGTGTTCGCCAACCAACACACGAAGTCTTGTGGCAAACTTTCATTTTTCTGCTGTTGCATCGCCACCTACAGCTGACTAGGCTCCGTTTCGAGGAAGATTACAGCAGAACAAGTAAATGTGACTGCATTGATAGAAAATTTGTGGCAGAAGCAATTGTTTCGGAAAGGACTGTCCAGTGGCTGTTACTGGAAACCACCAGCTCATGGCGGCACCAGTCGAGGACCACGTAGAACTCCCTCAGCGACCCTCCACAGCTTACTGTGAAACGAGGCGCTAAATGGGAAAGGGCTTCCAAACAATGCAAAATAAATGCTCCGAATTCCACTCAAACTACTAAAATCCAAGCAATATGCAAATACGAAATCTCAAACGGTCCTGCTCAATTGGCTTTTTTGTTTCGTTTGCGAAAGACCGTTGGCGCGAACAAGGATGTTTGGCTTTTCAATAATCAGTGAGATGAAGACGCCAGATGCTGTCAAGGTATTTTCCAATGCGGAAGTTATTTTCACACGGTGCTGTTGTGGAGTACATTTGCAACGCGACCAGTATTTTGTTTTATTGTCTGAATTAAGATGTCGAGGAATGCTTTTATGCGGTGGCTCCCTCACGAGAGCTCAGTATGGGAAACGCAAACATCGGCAGTAACATCTTTACAAACGTGTGCAGAATCCGCCCAGAACGGGAAATCTCGTTATCAGCAAGATCCATAGGTCAATGTGGAATCTGCTGCGCTGTTCCAACCATGATAACGAGCAACGTCGGCTTGTTATATGGAATAGACGGAATGAAGTGCGTTGCGTGAAAGGTTGCGGTACTGGAATATGTTGCCAAATCTAAAAATTTTGTAAAATTGCGCAGGTTTTGCAACACTTTCGCAAACAACTCCCGAAGGCGTTGAATTTGACTGGATAATCAAGCAAGTTAACATTTCAAAAAATAGTGGTCTGCACTTGTTTCGACAATAAATATAAAACGAAAACTCAAGTGTGATGAGACAAAGTTCACGCGCAGAATTTTGTATAGTATTCAGCACGCCTTTAAACTAGGCACTTGTTGACCCTTCGCGTTTTTCCACAAACGGCACGATTTGTTTACTATGTTGAATACGACTGCTCATATTAGTAGTTAAAAATCCTCGCCAAAGCGACCAGTAACCACGAGGTCTACATTCCGAAATAGCGTTTTTCGTGACAGTCCACGCAATTGTTAGAATTACAATCGTCGTTAGGAGGGACGAAAAAAATGCTGCAAGCTTTGACATCTGTCGTGTCCGATCTAGAGCAGCGTCTTCAGATATCAAAGTAATACTGACGCCGTCCTGCAAACTGTCTACACTCTACAGCACCTTCGCGCCAGAACACGTGCTGTACCAATTGGGCGAAAGAAAATTCCCTTGTGGCTAGTGTTCCCTCTAAGAAAATTTTACACTGAGCAAATGCTTGTGTTATAGTGAGCATGCAATTGCACAACCATGTAGACACACAACCAGAGAAGCGTTTCAAGCTTTACAAGGGCTATGCAACATAGATATGATATTAGGTTTGGAATATTACAAGTGCGCGAGAATGAGACTTCATCGCGCAAATGGTCTGGTGTTACTGCGCATTTGCGCACCTTAGAGGGGGCATTGCTTGTGGCGCGGAAAGAAGCAAAGCTGTTTATCGCAAGGATATGATCATTATCATCGGTTTATCGCTGAAGCAAAAAAACGAAAACTTTCTCAAGTGTTTGGGAGACTGAGAGCCAACCATCAAATATGCATTAGAGGATTTAGTCGTAAGAACGTGTCCCTCTCGGCGGTCGCTGCTGCTGCTACCGACGTGACATGCGTACCGACAATTCGGCGCAGCGTACAGAAAACGCGTACTATTTGTGACGTAAGCAGACCGACAAAAAGCTTTGCTTGCTGACGTACAACGTCTGTCTCTGGTGCAGTCGTGTCAAGTGGCAAGTTGAAGGACCAACAGACACAAAACAGCTGAGCGCCCAGGCAGAATATCAGAGTAAATTACGCAAAAAGCAAAGAACTGCCCACGTCGGCGCTTGATTTACGGTCTGAAGGCTGAGACCACTTCAGCAACACATCCCTTGTCGAGTATAATTCTGGACAATGTTTCAAAATCGTTTTTAAATCTGCAAAGCAAACCACAGAAAATTCTGACATTTATTGAGAAGAAATTGCTTGGAAATCGGCTGAAACTGTTTCACTTCGCTAATACCAAACAAGCTTAAAAAAACGTAAAAACGGCAAAATTGTTAAAAGACAGTAATCTTTGCAGGGTCACCAAAGGTGTGTCGTTGGTGATAAAACCCTGCGAGCATTTTTGATGGCCTGTTCCCGCAACAGATAACTGCAGCTCCTGCACGGTTTAAGTCATCTGGCAATGCGCCCGGTTTCTGGCAATCAGCGGATCGCGCGAATGAGCCGAAAACAATAAGAGCTGCTACACGACGCAGTCGATAAACTCCCAGTCGGGTGCTGGAAATGAAACGTTCTCATCAGACCCGCCTTCGCCACTACCAGTCGATACCTTACGGGGCCGAGGCGAGGATTTCGCGACGCCTGTATTATTGACAAGTGCACTCGTGCGGTTAAATAATTAATTTCGGGCGTGAGTCACTGCTCAGTTATAGGTATATCCTGGCAAAGACCAAGCGCACTGTTTCCTCGTCAAAGCGCCAAATCCCTATTGCGATGGGATCAGGAGCAACTACTGCAGACGGAAACCTTCTTAGTGCCTGAATTTTATGAAGCTTTGAGTAACAGAGAAAGACCTTTTGGAGTATTAATAACCACACAAGGTCACAGGAAAGCAATTTCACCGTACCGGCGCCGTTTGTATGTGCAGCATGTACAGTACGTGCTACAGGGGTGCCCCATGAAGCTTTTAAATACAAACAAGTGCTGGCCAACTGTTCAAGTTGCCTCCACCTTCAAGATGTCGAGTAAATTGCTACAAATTATTAATGCCGCAACCAGATGCAAGCGACAAAGTTTGCACAGACCATAATTGCCGGTGCCGCGGAAAATATACTTAAAGAAACGCAAGAGACAGCGTTTTTTAGCTTTATGCGGATCAAGAAAGATGCAGTGAGAGCATATACTGTGGGAAATGCGATAAAAATCTCCTACTTACAGAAAACTTTGACATTAAAAAGTGACATAGTTTCTAAAGGTTGTCCAAAGGGTGTACTGTTGATTCGTGTTGCCAATGTCCCAAGTTATTATCTTTAATACAAGGTAATTTTAAATTGAGTAGAACACAACTCAATGTCATGTGACTGCAAGCACATAACTATTCAGACATACAAGACACATTTACGCCTTTTGTTTTTTGGGCGCTCCGAGTTCCGATCATCAGAAGCCAAATGTCAAGAAAAACTAATGGTAGGTAATCATACCCACCTTGAATGGAATTTACATAACGCAAAAGGAACACATTTCTCTTAGCAACATTCAATATATATCGCACATAAAAAATGTCACAAATTAGGTGAAAAGTTTAAAATGATTTTTATTGTAACATCAAAGCAGCACGTATAATATTGTAAGACCCAATTCAAAACGTGTTTAAGCCCGACGAAACATGCTGCTTTGCGCTTTCAAGGGGTGAATGCGCGATGACGTGGAGGCAACGTTGAAAAACGTGAGTCAACACCAGCCAGTCCACGATTCGGTGACATTTAGTGATATAAATATGATCGTGGTCTCTAACTTGCAGCAGGCAGTCCGCCAGTAGCTTTCGGCAAGTGCGGGGCGTGCTTCTTGCTGTCGGTTGCTACTACCGCGCATGGACGCACCCTGCAACTGCAGCAGCGATTGGGTTCGAACTGACGGCATTTGCTCCTCGAACACACAAAACGCTTGTGATTGTGAAGGAATTTTAGTGCGTGTTTTCTCAATGCTCGTCGCACGCAGCAAAGCCAAGGTAAAGTTTTCAAGTACTTTCCTGGGATTCAAAAATCTAATGCGTCACAAGCAAGCACAAGAGAAAATCAAATTTTTCCATGAAACCCACAGACCGAAAAGCATAAACGAAAACTGGATCGCAGTTTGAATAACCCTTTGTCTCACTCGAGTCACACAATTGTGATATGCTTTTCCGTCACTTGAAATGGACACGAGTCGATTCTGTACGGTATGCCTGCAGCTAAAGCTAAATGAAATGGCTAAAGCAGCACTTTCCTTCATACCAGGATAAGCTGCTTACAACAGCTCGCGGTAATTAATGAAATTTGCAATTCCACACATTATCTGTTTTCGATCTTTCAAAAAATTTAATAAATTTCCAAAAACCTCCGACCGCTGCGAATCCGATCTTTCGAAAATTCGCGCTTGCGAAGTCTGCGAAAACCCACGAAATGCTTCCGCGAAAGCGCGATGCTTTCTTCTGTTTTGCTTTACGTGGATCGTTGTCCGACAATTAACAACTCCAGTATTCTTGTGCGTGACGTGGCGAACTTGAAACGTTTTGCTGAGCTTTGCTTTGATTTTTGGCGGGCCGGTATAGCACATTCGCCTTCACGCGTACGAGAGAACTGCATTACCTGGCCGACATCAACGGAATCTTGCTGATATCCACAAAAGCATAGCATTTCGACGACGACAAACTTTGCTCCGTCGACTTCTTGCTTTTGTCAGACCCCAAACACACGAATGTGTACAGAAAACAAAGAGCCCAGTTCGCTAAGAAACGTTCGTCTCATTCAAGTTCGATCAGCATTTGTGGGTTTACGCCAAGCACTGCACTGGCCGTTTACTCGCAACGCGTGCCCTGACAAGGCAACAGCACCTGCTGCTTTCAAAACCGTCAGCACCTGAACAAAAACATTCGGTTAGAGTGCGACTGTTGAGCTCGAAGCTGCACGGACGGAGCAAAAGCAGCCAACGCATAGAAGCAAGACTAGTTCACCGCGCCACTAGTCCATTAGCCACAAGCTTTGTAAATCACGTGAAGACATTTGCTTGCTACAACAACTAACACGAAATGAATGAGATGTACGGAGTGTGACGTTGACAAACACGGATGCAGTGGGAGAGCGGGATGCTGACCACGCAACGCTCCAGCCAGCCACAAGTTTTGCCTGATTGCTCTTCATCAACGGTTTTCCAATGTGCTTTTGAATTCCAAACAGTACGCTCGCAATTAGGGCTAGGTTCAAGTAACAAAATTTATTGTTTAAGTAACAGGCAAACATTACTTGAAGTAACTTAAGTAATTCAAGCAAATCAGAAAAATTGACATTTAGTCTTAAAACCATTCACATCAAAATCACATAACAGGCGGTTCAGACAAAAATCGCACCTGTTGGCCGCCAGTGTTGCCACTCTGTTGTTACAGAAAAGTACTAGACTTCATGATTAAAAAACACTAAATTACAAAAGCAAACTTTTACACAATGAAAATTCCCAGAAAATGCGTTGCAAATGCCAGCCATAGACATTGTGCAACTCCTAAACCAGAGACAAAGAAAACGGGAGATAGCGGCAGCGCTTGTGTTTGTTTGTACTGATCACTGAAACTTTTAGCAGATGACCAAGTGACTTCGTAGTGGTTTGACTCAAAACACATTGCACTGTCTTGCGAAATTTAAGATTTAATTAGGTAGAATTTTTAGCAATACATTTGGGATTGCGCTAAATCAAAACGTCTCACTTACAGTTACAATTACACAAAATTGTGCGATTAATTACATTAACCTCACTCATAAAAAAAACACTTAGATAGCCATAAAAAAACACTAGAACACTAGATCAAATGAAAAAACACTAGATCAAGTGGAAAAACACTAGGAGTGGCATCACTGTTGGCCGCGATTCAATTTAATGCATGAGCATCCAGCTCCACATCGTAATTCACGATGACAATCAACATTTGTGACTCACAAAGAGCTCTACATGGGCAATAGCTTATTTTATGTGTGATGATGCATGTCATGTGAAATATTGCGTTTACAGCAGTAGACGTGGCTTCTAAAATCTCAACTTTTCTCAATGCAAATTACTTGAAATATCAAATAACATCAAAATTACTTAATCAAGTAATGAGTAATGGCTTTCAATTAAGTAATTATTTGGAACGTAACTAAGTAATTACTTACTTTTCAAATAAGTGATTAAGCAATTACTTACTTGAACCCAGCCCTACTCGCAATCAGAAGTGCAAAGATGTCTTTGAAATAGGAGGCGATTGCTGGCTTTAACACAGAGTTCAGAGTCAAGTCGCGCCAAAAGTGATTGTGTTATCACGATGGGAAGAATACGAACGCCCTTGTGGTCGTCGCGAAAACCACGCACGAAGTAAATGCATGCATAACAATTCGAACTATCCCATATTAACCAGTTTAAGCAAACACTACTACCTAAAGCAGTGGTTCTACGGATCCTTGCATCTACGCCGAGCTCCTAGGCTATAACTCATTGCGGTTTGATTGAGGAGCCCAGATTATGAACCACAGGTCTGAAGCAGGGTTTCCCAAACTTTTTGTGCCACTACGGAAGGAACCCTATTGGTGAATCTATTTTTTTTCTCGGACCCAATCTTACGTCGCAAACATTTTTCCACCCAACCAGCGCGAAAGGATAATACAAAACGAAAAATATATGACACTGAAGAATGTTTTCACTGGAGAACATCATGCATTATAAAAGCAGTTAATGTACTAAAAGAATAAACAAAATGGAAAACTCCAGGATCATCTTAGCACAGCGGGAACATTCCCGAATAGCGATAAACCATATGATTAATAAATTATTACGTCATAGACGCGGGTTTCGAGAATCATTGTGGTTTACTTTTAGTCATTCAATGCAAAACATTCTGTGCGAGATAATATATGGAGCAGCGTATTTCTGCTTCGAAAAGTCTGCTGTAACCAGAAGGCTAACTACTGAACACTGATAACCAGGGCAACCATTTTTTTAACCTAAACAAATTTCGACCCATGAATTTCCTGCGTTTGCAACTGAAATGTGGAATAAAATACAAACAAAACTCAAAAGTTTCAAATGACCCAACGAACGGTAGGTAACAAAACACAGATGAAAATTAATCCAGAAGCACAAGAGAAATATTCAGTGTTAATAAATATCCTGAAGTCACTGAGGTTCTGCATTATTATACTTCAACATCAAGCCCAAGTCCTTCACATTACTGCCTTTAAAGTTTCTATATGCATAATGGATCCAGTGTTTAGCAAACCAAGTACTGCAAGGCTACGTTTATTGCTTGACCACGTCTAGCCAACTTAATATTCAATTTTCCAGTAGTGGGCTAAACAAAAATCTTAAGTCAAAAGTCGCAACAAATCCTTTATGTGGAAATTGTAACCCAACTTTGCAGAAGCACACCAATTACCTGTTGCTATAGCTTTAATAAAATATCGGCAAAGAGAAGAGAACTCTGCTGCAAAAAACTTTCGACCTAACGATAAATTTGTCTTTTTTTGACGTAATAATTTTGAAGTCGCTCATGGTATCAGCGTGAAATTTCGTTTGCGGACGTTTCATGAACTTTAAAAGAGGCACAACGATCTTGACTTGATTGATCTTTGGTTGCCCTACTGATCACACTTCATGCGCAGATCTGCGATTGTGTGATGGTATTTGCAAAAACCCTACAGTAATTGAAATATCTGCAGAAAGGTCGATCCTACGTAGTTCTACTGCAGAACTCAAGAGTGGGATCCGAAAATAAGCTTTCCTCAAGTCTACAGAACAATATTTCAATATTTCTAATGTTGCGAAAACAGACTAAACAACGGCCTAGTTTAGAGATTGAACATACTGCGCTGTATGTGCTTAATCTTTAGTTCGAAGCTTCTTTGATCTGCAGCCATTAACGCAGTTCCCAAGGGAGTCAACCTAAGCGTGCTGGCAGGTTGGAGACACATTGTCCTGCGCTTGTGTAATGTGCGTTTGATTTACAAACTTGCTGGGTTTGTATTGATACGTTTACTCGTGAGGAACTTCAGCGCGCCGACAAATGACTTGACGGAAAACGTTGGGGGACGTGACGTCTTGCCCAGACTATTTCGTTGTGTAAAATATTTGGAAACAAGAGATACGATTTTTTAATCATTTGCTGGGCAGAAAATGTGTTCTTTGATCGGCCAGGCAAGGAATAATTTTGAAGCATGGCAACGTGCGACCCAGATCAGCCTTTAAAACACAGTATTGGACACAAGGTCTGCGGGCCAATTGTACTCAGACAGATATCTAAATGTGACCATAAGTCCATGCTGCTTTACAGTGTGGATTGACCACAAACTGCATTTCCAACAATGCATTTGAATACGTAACGCCCTCTGCAAGGCTGCGTGCATGCATCCGTTTGTTTTTGTAAAATGCTCACCTGTCACTCATATTCTTAGCACCTCACAATTGTTGGTAGTGCTGTAGTTTAGAGTTCCTGCACGTTTAAACTACCGTAGCAGTTACACGTGGATCGTTGAGAACAACCGTGGTTCAAAGCATGCAAAGCCAACTACAGCCTGTCAGTGTAGCCCGAAAAATGTAAATCACACCTGGAATCACAGGCACCGCAGCACCATGTCTACCTCGTAAACAATGGTACCGTCACCATGGGTTACTGGCCTGTACTAAAGCTAATTGTTCTCGTTAGTGAAAATCAAGTCTAACCGAAGCCAGTAGTTGCTTTAACTCACGGTTACGGAAGTTCCTGGTTGGGAACGAGCTTTGAAGAAATGACAAGGATTGTTTCACGTTATAAAGTATTTAGTGTGTTTTCCGCTAAGCTTCAATCTCTCACATGAGTTGACTGGATTCGCGAAACCACTTACCTTTTGTAAGCAGTCCCTCGTGAGGGAAAGGGGACCGACCGTGTGCCGCAAGCTGCAGCGCCCACCTTCCCGCTCGCACGTGTAATATGTTCGGAAATTTAGCAGCTTTCACGTGCATACAAAAATAGACTTTTAAACGAACGCTGGAACTGATAGCATCGGTTCGGCGCAGGCTTTGAGACCTGCGAATTGGCATCAGACACGCGGTGTAAGTGCCAGCGCTTGCTACTGCCCGCTGACTGAAGAACTGCGATGAAGACAGCAAAGAGCACTTTGCTTAGCGGCGGAAATTGCTTATCTGTGTTGATTCAGGGCTGTTCTCAGCTGCTGCACCACGTTTGCCTGGATAACTGCACAGCACAGTGCTACCTGCCGTAAAACCGACGTTAAAAATGTCTCCCAAGCTTGCACAACAAAAACACACGAAAAACTATCAGCTGTTTTGACAAGAGGTCCACACTCAAACTCAACCTTGTGGATGCGAGTAGCACCATTCGGAGAATATCCGAATTAAGCGAAAAAAGAAAGAGTCGTGCTCGTTCCGCAAATTATCGATCGGCGTAGCCGGTCGATAATGCATCCATTTTTCGCCACAACTTCGATTTTCAGTCAAACGTTTTCCAGCGATGATTGCCCGAAGCAAATAAAAGTTCGGTAGCATTCACAATCATTCACTTCGCGTGAAGGCAGAACGGTCCTCGTTTCTTGAAGCTTTTTTGGAGCGTGGAAAGTTGAAGTTAACTAATCGGCAGTACTAAACTATATGATTGGAGGTTACACCTTCACAAACGCAACATCGGAAATTGTCCTATCGCATCCAGATGGTCAGTTTTCTCGCCTAACGTTGACTAAATGCGCTCTTTTTCGCTCGCGGTGGATGTGATTTTTAGGGTACAATTCTCCAATTGGTAAATTTATGAGAAAACGTTAAAAACGCGACAACAGCAGGTTTCGTCAACCAACAACACTACACGGACTAAGCAAAACAACTTCACATAAAAATGAGCTCTTTCAGAATGTAGCTGGGCCATATTTTTGGTGAGACTACGCAAGTTAAACGAACGACTCACAAAATTCTCTCAAAATCCGCAGAAAGTGGTTTGACGGCAGAAGCTTGTCAGTTACACGAGGCGCCTCTTTGAAAGCTTTTTCTCAATCCGGCGTCAAGTCGACCCATTACTGAAGCGATCTGTGAGCTGATGGAATGGAAATTGCCAACTCTGCGATGAGGCTGCAAGTGGGTGAAATCCCGGCACACGTCGAGGCACAGCTTTTTTTGTAATGCTGCAGTTTCGTAAGACCGATCCGTTTCGCAAAAGCAACCTATTCAACCAAGACCGACCGCAATCCGGCAACTCGTATGCGGTTCCCACATCCGTGCCAGTCCTTACTCTCCTCGAGACATTCACAATGGAATGGCTTCCCCAGGCTCAAGTTGGAGATCGTGAGCAGATGGCGACTAATCCACATACACAGTTCGGCGTCCTGTGCAGTACGTTGCTGTCTAACTGGAAGCAGGTGTGCACTGAGGCACATTTTCCTGGAGAATTGGGCAGCAAGTACCGAGTTTCACCTGATGCATGAAGCGCTTTCTTGCACAAGGGAAATCTTGCAGTAAGTCTAAAAGAATGATCACAGCAACAGGTAGTGAATATACCCAGGAGGCACTGAATTATGGTGAAAGGAATGTTTACTTGTGTTCACCTACCCTGACGTGGCCGTTGCGGTTGTTGGGAAAACGCTCGCCACTTTCAACTTAAGCTTACAGACATGCACACAATCTTTTACTATTCACTGCTCTCATAAGCGCTACGACTATGAATGAAGAGTATTTGTAAATTTCAAGAGAGCAATGACATAAAAAATCAGAGAACTTAAGTATCTTTGCCTTTCAGTCAACTCAGCATACACAGAAAGTTGTGTGATGCACATAATCGTGTGTTCGGATCATTGGCAGACATGACACTTTTAACCGAAGTTACGGAGGCAGAGATGCCCGCAGGCCGGCCGTGCTTGTGAGACCGACATAATTCAAGGCATGCATCGGACAACAAATCGGCGCAACGTTTCGCTGCTTTTAGCAAGTCGTCAATTCAACTTCACGCACACAACATACGCAGGATGACACACAAACCTTGTTATTTTTGTTGAAAAAGGAAAGACATTTTTGCGACTAGTTTCTTGAGCAATTAAGACGTCTATATATTGCAACCATTAAATAAATTCGCTAACGCCTTTGCTGCCACTTTCGTATGAAATAAGTCGGAAGTTGCCGATATGGTCAGAAAATCAAGCACAATTATCAGATTCATTCCAAAAACGTTAGCGCAGTCCGTAAGCCAAATAGCACGACAAGGTCATCGGGCTGGAGCACGGCCGTGTTCACTAAAGCTGGAGCACAACCGCGTTCACAAAAAAATCGATAGGTATAAAAGCATGACAAAACAAAAAGATATGGATTATGATTTCATGTCGATAAAATGCGACGAGCACAGGACAGAACGAGAAACAAAAGGTAAAGATACACCAAAAACAAACAATGTTATGTTATTCGAATTATCGAAAGTCCCATCGTTTAGTTATTGAAAGTGAAATGTTAACATCTATTCATCTATCTTTTTCATGCAGGATGTGTTCCTTAAGTTTCCATTTGAAGATAGAAGTGGCAGAAGACTTAATACAGTCTGGCAAAAAACTTATTTCGTTTTTTAAGACAATTAACTTTCATCAAGTTATAGAATCGCCCGCTAGAAATGCAAATATTGTTGATTAATCTCAACATTAGTGTTTTACCTACATCAGGTAATATCGACCACTCCCTTGTGTTCCTATTATACGTTAAACGCCCAGCTTTCTACATTTGTCACTTCAATTAAAAGCTGCGAAACTGAATTATATCATGCTGGCTAGTGGCTATACCATGGGAAGATATCATGGCTACGTCTCGTAGTGCTGACATTGCTTTGATTAATATCAATGATATAATCAAGCAAAGTGCTCGCAGTTGCATTCTATTCAAAGCAATCGAATCGACGAGGTTAGCACCTAAAGTTTAAAGGAAGTGATACGCCAAAGGCTTGGATTGTTTGCTTAATGGCGCAAGTCCGTGACGATAATCACCGCCTTTCTCACAACCACCTCAGCAACAAAATTCCCAGAGCAATCAAAGAAGGTAAAAATTAATACAACCTATTAATTCTCGGTAAACTTGATGCCATATCAAAACATCGACCCGACTTTTGGAAAACAGTCAAAGACTTACTTGGTAAGCATTCTTTCCCAAATGTTCCATCAATGTAAGCTGATATTGTTTATCATGATATAGCACCAAAAACCACGCTCTTCTATGAGTATTTTACATCAATTTCCACTGCACCTGCCGCAGTGTTGACAAACCACTTCCTGATTTAGAAATGCATTTATCATTCCGCCTCTATTCATTGAGCCACTTAACGGTTGTCGTATGTTAACCACACTCAATCCTGGTAAGTCAAGAGAGTTTGATTAACTCCTTAATCTTCTTCTCAAAAATTAGATATTTAAAAAATTTATGGCATCGTTATTCACTCCGCTCTTCTTTTTAAACTGGGCCACCTTGGTGCCACTGGCTCTCTTCCCAACGTCATGCAGTCATAGCTATCAGGAAGACCGCAATTTGTGAGCATAGGATTTCGTTCTGATCAATCACATAC
>JGI24158J21664_10002627_pt1 | contig 22020 bp, 21 predicted proteins | sample Ectturendosymbi3_FD_21664 | JGI IMG/M metagenome (IMG submission 21664)
CATCTCTCTGACAGTATAGTGAGCTCGTAATGAGACTTGACTACCAAATGGAAGACTGCGTTATTAAAGTGGTCGAGATAGCGAGGAGGTCGTCGACGGGGTGCCACTGTGTATTCAGATCGTTCCACCGGTGTGTTGTTAATATTTATCGATACGGTTTCAAGTCTCCAGCAAGACATGGAGACTTGAAATCAGTGAGTTTCGTTCATATTGTGACGTCCATATTAGTTAACGATTCGTTTCTTTGCTCAAGCTTTTTTGTTTCAATAATACAAATACTTCAGTTCGTTCATTCATTTTTTCTCTACTAACGACAGTTTTATATGTTTAGAAAGGGCCTATTTCTAAGTTTCAGCCAGGGGCCCCACACAACCTTAATCCGCCCCTGATCATACACAAGATCCAGTGGCGTACTGACGGGGGGCAGGGGTGAGCGCCGCCACCCCTGGCAAGCTAAATGTAAAAAATGGGCCCCCCTTAGAGATTTCACAAACTGCAGAATATGAAATGCTTAAAAATTTTTGGAAATCCGTTGGTCTTGACATTTAAAAACTGCAATAGTGCAGTGCTTAGCAAACCAACAATCATCAAATGACTCGTAAATTTAGAATTGTTGCAGTGCAGCGGCGTGCATTGTACAATACATCATCTTGAACGTGCATGCTGTATGTGATGTAATAGTCGCCCGTACGTGTGGAATATTGCCGCCATTTGCGGCCATTTTACTTGTTTTGGACTGTGTGGTGAAGTTGTGAATAAGTTTATGTGTGAAAGCTGCCATGTACATTTCCTTGAGATTAGGCAGTGACCTTGAGATTAGAATACAGGGAAAGCTGTGTAGTGACACAACAACTTTCTTTAATGTTTTGCAAAGCCATTAACAAAGCTGTTTGCAATTCACCGCTGAAAGTTGAACCAGTGGTGTTGATTTTAGCATCTCGGCTGAAGGTGATAACTTCGTTTTTCTGGCCATCCCACAGGGTACCGCGGCTTTCGCCTGCGCAGTGCGCTTTACACCTCCTTGAAGTGAAGTATGCGATTAAGCCCATAGTATGGGTTGCGACCCAAAGAAGAGTTGCGATTTCGCCAAGGGTCAGAAAAAAGGTTGCGCCGAAGCGATCATAAACCTAAACCTGAGTTGTAATTTGTCAAACTTGTCTGTATCTGTTTGCAGTGTAGTGTAGGCACTTGAGGAATGAGTAGAATGCTGATATCGAAAACGAACTTAGCAACCTACTGCCAAAAATCATCCATACAATCAACATTGTTGTCATGTTAACATACGCTGTTTGAGGCTTGGGTCGCAAGATGTTCACCAAACTCAGATTTCAGTCACGCTCGAAAAAGTTTTAGAACCGCTGGTTAATTAAGCAATATGCAATAATTGTCAGGAGTCGTCTGATAAGCACCCACATCCGGATTCATTATTGTCATTTCTCAACTTTTTCTGAGTATTGCGAACGCTCTACATGGCAGTTTGGCACTAACGTTATCAATCAAACAATTTGGTGTGTATCATATCTCTCATTGCTTAGTGATCTTTGCAGTCCCGTCGCCACGGGGGGCTTTTGGGGACTTATCCCCCCAAACAAAGCTCCAAGAACCCCCACATTGAACTATGAAGGACTATAAATCGGTGGTGTTTTTGTGAAACTTCAGAATGTCAAGTCCCCTGAACAAACGTAAAGCCCCCAATATTGAAAATTTTCTGGCGACTGTTCTGGATCTTTGTAATGTTGATTATGCAGTAGCCTACACATTGCAGTTTTGACAACGAAATACAAATTTGTGCAACATAAATCTACGAAGTTGGAGTAAATATGAAATGTGATGGTCACAAACGTAAAGAGAAAGTACAACAGCAATTTCAAAGTTCTGCTGCAAAGTGCAGAGAGCCGACGGAATTTTTTGCTGCTTCCATCACCCTACTAGCAACAATTTAGCTGAAAAAACCTGTAATGTTTTACTAGTAATTATCCAATTTGAAAGACAAAGTTTTCTTGTCTTTGCTGCTTCAAATTTATTGAATATTTCGTAAAAAAATGATATAATTTAAAAGGCCGCATGTATTAACCTAGGAAATATGTACGCTATAAACGCTGCGGAGATGTTCTAGGTCAGCAATTTTGTGATCTGAATTTCAACAATTAAATGTCCACGAACATGTTCAGTTTATGGGTTAACTCAAATAAATAACACATGTATCAACAATTGAAAAGTTCACATTTATGGCCAGTATGCTCAGCGCAGTTGCACAGTTTTAATCAATATCTTGAAAAAGTAGTCAGTATTTAGTTGCATTAATTCTTAAGATTACTCCTTCACCAGTGGCGTAGCCAGCCCAAAAATTTGGGGGGGAAAATGTTTTATTTTGGGCGAATAACACTATTTTGTTGGGGAAAACGCCTCTCAAAGCACAAATTGACTGTTTTCCAAATATTTGGGGTGAGCCATGGCCCTTTTGCTCCCCCTGGCTACGCCAATGTCCTTCACCCCCGCCATGTTGAGGATATGCGCACGCAAAATACGTAGTTAAATTGATTTTATAATTAATGCCAACCGTCAAATCGTGCTTCAAATAAAATTAACACAAACGGTTGTCCGTCTCATGCTAAAAATACCTCGCAAAAACATTTGATACCTTGATCAAAACAATTTACATGCTTTTGTACGCCACTGAGCATCCCCATCTGACATTTTTAACCATTTACTTCAGAACCTGATGTTAAAATGTTTTCATTTCTTCCCACTGCCGGACTATAGTCCTTGATGATAAGTGGAAGTAGGTAAAGCTGGTGCGCTGTTTCAGAGTTTGGCATTCTCCTGTGTTCGTGAGTGTCCGCAGGGGAGACAAAAATGGAATTTGCCACTATCCTGATAATTGGGACTAAGAACCAAAAATTTCTAGAAAACCTGAAGTCAGCAGCTTAATTAACTTAATTCTTGCAATGACGGTTTTATTTTCTGATATGACGCTCACACTGCACAAGAGCCGGGTTCATTGTTGTGGTGTCATGCCATTTTTGCAGTTCACTCATGTCCGCTACATTGCCTGCAGAGGCAGGTTGCGAAACTTGGGTGCGGATAGTTCTAAAATTTATCTTCATTGTGTAGCAGTGACATGGCAACAAAGTTTCACTTCATGCTGCGGTAGTGGGCGTTTAGCCGCATGTGACTGTTGAAGACATGTGTGGCAGGTAATGCAGCGAGACAATGACTGCTGATTGCAGTAAGTAACGTACTTTTAAACGATGTGAAAAGAAACCTTGCTGCCAACAAAGCGCGTTTTTGGGGCTGTTGCCGTAACATGGGTAATTTTCTTTGTGGTGTAAAAATGGTAAAGCCTTATGTGAACGCCCATTTGCATTGTATTGTCAGCAGCCTGAAATGGGCAAGCAAAATGCCGACTTTGCCGATCAATGGAAAAATTTCTGTGAACGCCTATGCCTGTGTTGTTTATGTTTATAATGTAACATATGCTTTGTACTGCGCTGTAAATAACCATTTTTGTGTCATTCGAGTATTCTTTGTTACAACCTCTCGTTGAATGTGCGATTCACCAGGAACCGGGTGTGCATGAAGACTTACACCCACATACATGTGGCGCGGACATGCGAAGGCTAAAGCCCATATATACGTAATATATGTGAATTTTTGGGAAATAATTGTTGCATTCCCAAACGGTGGTCAATGGGCCCCCTTCAGCAAAGTTTGCCCCCTGGCTCAAACCTCTAGTTACGCCACTGCTAACATCGTACAGAGTATATATTTCACCTACTGCGTGAGCATCGTCAGTTCTTACTGGTGACCGGTTAGCCCTGTCGGTAAAAGAGCTGGCCTCACAATTGTGAGGCAGGAGTACGATCCCACTCGCCGGTTGTTCCCTTGAGCAAGGAACCTAGCACTCAGCTCATGGGCCAATGCTGCTACCGTCGCGGTGGACCTAAAAATTGCGACTGCGATTTGTGCAATTATGTGCTGTATCACGCTGTTGTATTGTGTTCGCATGCCAGCGCCTCACACCTCACTCACTATGCCTCGTCTGCTATGATTCATGTGTCGTGATTGTGCGCGCCTTTCCGCAACAAACAAAGCATGCAAACTCGGAGGGAAACCTCCATACGCAAGAAGAAGTCGGTTCTTATTCAAATACTATCTATTAAGCAGAAAGCAATGATATTTACCGCAATTGGCAAAACGCTTGAAATACAAGTTAATTCGCTAAAAATTTGGGTGAAGGCCGAGTCGTTTTTTAGTCTTTCGTTCCCTGATATGAGAAATGATCGAAATAAGCGAGGTTAGGAATGCTCTCGCCGGCGGGATGACTCGTTTAAGTGCCTACAATGTTTTGGCCTGCAAAGACAGCATAAACTTGCTTATCGCTGTATGAATCTGTCTTTAAAACGGTCATGTAAGTGGCGTACAACCAGAGGCAATTGCCACCAACGAAATTTTCAAAACAGTGTTTAGTCGTTAGATACCACAAGTTACAATCATCCCACCCCCCAAAAATAGAACAACAATAAGTTACAATAATTTTGGCCCACACCAAAATGATCAACTGGCTACGGTCCCGGCCGAGTGCAAAGGTGACTTGCTCGGAAGACGAATGAGAAATTCCATACTCCATCATTCCGAGTACGAGCCCGTGTTGACACCAAAAACATATTTTTTCTTCGGTACGATCCGGAAAGGAATGGAAGTGAATCAGTAAAACTGTCAAGCGGGTGTTTTATCGCGCAGCGGCCAAATGTTTTCTGACGTGTAGAATCACATTCATGTGGTTTCGAAACAACGGGTCCAGGAGCCCCCACCCCTAAAACCTACGAAAGTCGCTTCCTTAACCATGATTTGTACAATTCGGAAATCAGCATTCGCGATATAAGGCCATTTTGCTGTCCATTTTTTTTTTCACAGCAGTGTTGTGAAGTTTACTCCATCTCTCTTACAGTAGTGAACCCGTAATGAGACTTCACTACCAAATATTACTGAAATCCCCATCACCCCCCTCTCCTAACATTGGCTGGATCCACCCCATCTTAGCGATGCACTTGAACCTTCGAATTCAAGAACGGAGGTAACAGCCTAAGCTCACATTAAACTGTTACAGATTTCCCAGTGACATTTCACGTTGCAGCTAATGAAAATTGAATCCTTTCCAGAAAGCATCCTACACCAAAAGAAGTTATTTTAGCTGTTGTTTACCAATAGCGTGACTTCATATCCACGCAGAGGTGGTCGGCATTTCAGAAACTACTGTTGCTGCTTGCAGAGTGAGATTGCAAATTACCGGATTTGTCACTTCATTTTGAAAAACCTGATAAGGTAACAAAACAAGCGGTACAAACACCAGATTTGTGAAAATCAGGGACGTAACGAGGTTAAATGGCGCCCGGGGCAAGAAACAAGTTTGGCGCCCCCATGTTCGAACCTAAGGTCTTTCGGAAGCAAATGTGCCGTTGAAGAAAGTAGTTGCGAAATTGTTGGATCTTTTCGGCGCCCTCCGCAGTGACTTGGCGTCCCCATGGTGATTCGGCGCCCGGACAATCGCGCCCCCCTCGTTACTCCCCTGGTGAAAATGCATTCACACTGGAACACACCGCTCCACCTTTACCCCAACCGACAAGAACGTAGTCTGGCGAACAAGGTTGCTCGTGAGCAAAACAGCAGACCTCATACACCTGCTTCTTGGGTTCGCACACGAGATGAGGTCTTCGTCACAAAACAGTCGACGTTTTCTCTTACACAGAACGCGTTTTGCTCCGATGCGCCTGCGTCGACAGAAGACTGTGCAAAACCTGGCAACCGCACCAGCGGACGTGGATCTTTTTCGGATTTATTCGCGTTCAGTCAACTCTTCAACGATAGATTCTTTCACGATCGGCATGGCCGCAATGTACACTCGAAACCAGAAAATATTTACGTATAGACAGCGCGCAGTCCGCACGTGAGCGGAAGTGTCCGTGTGCGCCGATACGCCGTTGGTGGGCGCGTGCAAGCCTCTGGAAGTGAATCCTTCCGGCGAAAGTAAAACAGACCTGGTCGACGATCCAAAATCTGCTTCCACCATCTCAAAAGAGAAACACATGAAAACACGTCACGCTTCAAAAGAATTCTACACGTTGGCAACTCGATCGGCCATTCCGGCGAGAAAGGACGCATTCAAAGCCGGGCAAGACCGACCGGCTTTGCAGAGTGGAACCGTTCTGCTTGCAGTTGTACGCGTCCGTTACGGCCCTGATGCTACCCAGTGGCCGCCGGCATCGCTGCGCAGTGCGCTGACGTAGCTGTCCAGGAACCACGTACCAGCTCGTGGCTGAGTCATAACGCGAAGGAAAAGACCGCGCGCTGCAATATTCACGGCACGTTTCTTGTGCGGGCAGCGACGGGAGCGTGGGGGGAATGCGGAAGCTGCAGCGCTGAGTAGCGTTTCCGGGCAATTCCCGTGTTGGAGAATAGGTTCCTCGTTTCTATACAAAGTGAAGCAGAAGTCCGACGAGTGTATCAGTTCAACAGAGTGCAAAGCTGGGACGCCGGATCTGGGGGCGGGGCGATTATGACGCGAACCGGATTGGACGACACTTTGAAACATTTGCAAACAAGGACAACGTGGTTTTGCAAGCGAACAAGAATCAGTGGATCTCGGTCAACGCTTTTGTCCAAAATGCGAGAAAAGCAAATGAGAAACATTTTGTTCCAACGACAGGGTTCGCGAGAGTAGAAGGCCGGGACGTTGCTGTGGCAACGGTTTTCAAATGCAGCTGTCGTTGTTTGTTACTTCGAAAACGTAAGTGGAGATTTGGCAACAAGTTTAAATACAGCGTCGCGATGGCAACAACAGCAGGGTTCACAGCAGCACGGGCAGATAAAAAGCGTTTGTATAAAGCGGGGGTCTCCAAATTACGGCCCGCGGACTAAATCCGGCCAGTTAAGCGCGGACTAAATCCGGCCCGTGAATCCGTGTCATCGTGGCCCGAAGCTATTTTTTGTTAATAATGAAAAAATATAATCTATTCACAAAAACTTTTTTAGACCTTAACATATTGATTTGGTAGAATGTAACATATCCTGCAGCAATCACATTCCATGAGACGTCTGGCCCTCGAACTGTTGTGTAGTAGCTCATGTGGCCCTCTGGCAAAAAATTTGGAGACCCATGGCATAAAGTCAATATTTACATTACAAGAACGAAAAAAAGACGAAAAACGAAAAAAAGACGAAGCGGTAAAAGCGACCCGCAGCCATTGCACGGNACGGACAGTTCCGTCTTAACATCCGGCGAATGTATCCGGCGAANCAGCCCGTGGNTGAGCTCAACGTCAAAGAACTAAAACACACATGCTACAAAACGAACTCGCGGCAACGTGGCGAAACAAGCGAGCACAGTAAGATGCAATTTCAGAAACGCAAAAAAAGAAGAAAACGGTACCCACGTCCTGGCGGCACTCACGCCTGTGGTAATGCACGGTGGCCGTGGCGTCGGCGATGGCCGTGGCGACTGCACGATGCGAGGCGACACGACAGAAACAGAATACAAAAAAAGCGCACCGTTGCATATAAATACAGAACCAAAAGATGATTTTTAAAAAACAAGCTATAAATAGATTTTCAAAAATAGTGCATGCGAGTTACGGGGGATTGTTGTTCAGGTTTCGGGTTGGGGAGTGGATTGCACAGCAGCTGTTGGTAGGGGGAAACTGGCACTTCGTGGCAAATCCATGTGTAAAGACGGAAGCGGCGCGTTTCCCAGCAAGCGTCGAACGTCAAATGGGCGTTTCCTCGAAGTCCCTTTTTACATGATAACGCCCCACCCTCATGGAGCCATTCGAGTAGTCCAGGTTCGGGTCCGTGGGCAGGCTTCGTCGATGGGGAGTGGCCGACCCCGATGAGCGTGACGCCATCTGGGGCGTGGTCCTGCTCTTGTGCATTTCGTGACTCGCGGAATCGAACGACCGACTGTACTCCTGCACGTCGGCCGCGCTGTACCGCTTCGGGTTCTTGCCGTTGGGTACGGGGATCCGGGAAATCCCCGGCGCGGACCCGACCAGGGTCGGGGACCGGCGGGACGATGCGGAAGACGCTTTCTTGGCGCTCGACGATTTGGCCCTGGGCGGAAGACGCGGGGGGTAGAAGCCGTTCGGCAGCACCCAACGCTTGTGCGATGGTGCGGGCGGCGGCGGCGCGCTGCCGTTGTTGGCCGATGTGTTGTAGCTGCCGACAAACAACGCAAGTTTGAATGAAAACAACGCAACACCGTTCATGAAACAAAGCCAGTAACTTCAATAGTTGCATTATCGCGTCACAATCGCTCCGCTTTCGTGAGTTACAATAGATTAGGGTTTCTCAATCTGTGGGCCACCGAAGAATTTTTGACTGGTCACGAGCTGGTATTATTGAAATCGAGTACGTAATGTGGAAGATAATTAGACCCGTGCATTATCCTGTATTGAGCCAAGAATATCTATGCCAGGAGTGGCCAACCCGCGGCTCTTACCAGAAGTCCCATCAAATAACATACATGACAATAAATGGCATGTAAAGTTCTGTCATTGTCATGTTGGTGTGTGATATTTACAATAAATCTAGCTGAGCAAAGGTATGTGTTTGAGTGAGGAAGAGATAGGGTGATGTTCATGTGTGCCCATGTGTATGATGTGGTTCTTTGCGGTAACACAGTAAAGAAATGTGGCTCTTGGCCTGACTGGTTGGCCACCCCTGATCTACGCTTTCTAACAGCAAACAGGCTCAGCCTTCGCATTATTGTAGCGCACGTTGTGTTATTAAAAATCAATGTTGTTTTTATTCATGCTCTGTGCATGTGCAACAGTTGCCATATTAGAGAAGTTGTACAGTAAGTGGGTCACTCCCCTCTGTTTTTTTATTAATTGGGGCGCATGCTTCAAAAGGTTGAAAACCCCTGAAATAGATCGTTCAAGCACTGCCGGACGTTGGCATAGTTGAATAAACGTTGCTTCGAAAGTTAACACATTTGTTTGAAAGTAAAAGGCCAAAACGACTCCAGGAGACGCTTTTTTATCCAGCATTCGAACACTGGCTAGTCACGTCGAAGAAACAAACAATTGTATCTATTTTTTTAACGTATTCCTCAAAAAAATTACAACTGACAAAGCTTTACGAACATCTAAAAAGTGTAAAAATTCTACTCACTTCGAACTCGGGTAGGACGCGTCACCGGTCGCGCTCGTGTCGACAACCTGTCGAGTAAAACGTTTGAGGATGAATGCATCGCCGAGAAAAAAACATGCGCTCAGCGGTTTCGAAAAACGCATTAAGTACAAAATAAACAATAAACTAGCACCGGCGAAGTACGTCTTTTATACACTTTGATAACAAAATTTCAACCGCCCTGCCGGGGCAAACGGTCCTATCATATACCACGGGCTTGTTCGTTGAGCGCACAGATTGCTCGCTTGAAAATGGAAGCTACAAACAAATGTACGCCTCGCTTAAGCAGCGACCGCACACGACGCCAGGAGACAAACAGGGCTGCAGAGAATGACGCGATAGCTAAGTGGAGTCGAGCTCATTTGCGCCAGCGCTGGCGTAGTAAAAGCAACGGGTCAAAACATCCTCTTCGCGCGCGCACGCGGCCACAGATGCAGGTCTGGCAACCGCTGATGCGGTCGAAAACAAGCTCGCTTCGTCCAGCAACACGATCCCAGCGGTAGTTCTGCAACTGCCTTGATATAATTTATGACGCGCGCGCCTTCGATCGCCCGAACAGGACACGGTGAACCTGCGCGGGGGGGGGAGGGCTGCGCTGTTCCAGTCGCGCGAACTGGCTTGCGCTCGCGCAGAGTTTGCGCACAGGGCGCGATCGCACACACGGCGGCAGTGATGAATCGAGCTCGCTTTCCACAATACATTTCCTGTTTCAAAGTCCGCTTCTCGAGCAGCGCGCGACGTCAAATTCGACAGCAGCATCTCTTAAGAAAGGCTGAAAGTTTGTCGCTGAACGAGTTGATCGCGAGGTCACCATATACGGCGAAGGTGACGCGCTGCAAACAGTCGAAGCGCGATTCACAAGCGCCTGCGTCACAACTCTGTCACGTGACCGCGGTCATGTGACAAAGAGGCCAAGTTTAAAACGAGCGAGACCGCACTGCTCTACCGACGCCCCCCGCGACCCCGACCGAACGACTTGACCGCCCCAGAAATTCGGGTTCGCGGAGGTCGTCGCCCCTTTTTGTCCCAAGGCGTCGGTTTGACCTGGAAACAGGCGACCCCCAATGCGCGTTTCACGCACCTCGGCGTCGGCGGCACAGAGAACGCAGGCCGAGACCAAGATCAGCGAAAAAACTCTTGTGACCTCGGGTGCGAGTGCATGTGCTTTGAGCTGGGTCAGGTTGAAAAAGAGCGTTTCAATCAATCGCTACATTGCTCCACGCGGGACATACAGAAGTCAGCGAACTTTGTTTCTGTTGCAGTGGACCTACAGACCGTCGCTGAGCAGCAGACTTTATTCGCCGAGGTCATTGCCGAGTCAGTGACGTAAAAAACTTGCACCGGCGGCAACGCACAAGCCTGCTTAGGTGCAGTTGCACGCAACTTGCAGCACAACTGAACACGGTGCGAGTGTGTCTGGGCATTCGATACACGAGGATTATGATCAAAATTAGTGTCAACCCGTACAGCGGCGTTGCAAGATCTCAGCGATCACCCCGAACAAAAATATAAAAGGCAACACAGGAAACCTTGGCGAGCGAAAACGGCTCGTCGTGAAGTACCTGAACAGAGCCGTGGTCGGTTTCGATTTGGGGGGGTTCGGAGCAAACTTTCGAAGCGAAACGCAGTTCGGCGGTCAAGCGTGTCGTGATAGACGGGATCTGCTTTTTGTTGTTCATGTCCGATCGCCCGGAATTGGATTCGAACTCGTACGCCGTCATCCGGTTCACCCGTGTCATGATCTACAATCAAAAGATGCAAAAAACAACTTGAAGGCGCGCGCGGCGAACAACGCTCTAGAGCTTCCGGACGACCCGCCGGAAGCGGAAGTTACGCGTTAGGTAAAAATAATACAGTAGTCGCAAGTTGTTTTGCGCACTCGAGAATTCACGCGCGAACATCTCGGTGCGGATTTCCTAGTCCGGGAAATGTGCTTTCCTTGGCGTTCCGGTGCCAGGTCCCGAACCCAGTTACACTGCGCTATTTCGGGCCGCGGTCGCTGGGCCCTTTCCACGTTGCGCATAGAACTACTGCGTTTACGTTCGCGAGGTTACGTCGCCGGGTCGGCGCAAGGTCAAGTCACGCGCTGCCGAGATAAGCTCTGGCTTGCGGCAATCTCGGTTTCCTAGCGCGGGTGAACGAGGTCGTGGAGTGTTGACAACGTTGTTGCTACGGAAAAACTTCGTTCTTGTTCTGGGCGGACGGGGTACGCTAACCTTAGGTTCAGGGGTGTAGTGCTAAAAAAGAGGTGTGGAGACGCCGTTCCCACACCAAATAAAAAGGAAGACTGCACCAAATAGTTCGAATAAAGTGAGCATTTGCCAACAAGAACTTCGCACTGGATCTTCCTGTTTCAGTGTAGACTTTTGACTAGCAGTGCGGATCTGCGGGTCGCTAGCACATCTGTGAGATCGCAGCCATTCTTTATTGTAATCGTTTGGATCCCACGTCTTCAAGTAACATTACCAGTGCAAAAAAGCGTGGGTACGCGTTTCCCATCCCACTCCACCCCTGGTTGCGTTCACTTGCTCTTGAAGCCCACGCTGTTGTTGCTGCGGCGTTTCGCCCGTTGGACAATAACCGGGAACATGCGCAGCTTTCGGAACGCAAACGTGCAGAGGATATCTTGAGTCCATGAGCAGACACAAGCGAAATGGAGCGCTTATCTATTGGGACCGGTAGTGAAATTGGGAAATACCCCCATTGATTATCGGCCTGGTTATATAAAGAATATACAAGCTTTGAATGCTTGCAGGCACACAGGGCAGGACATGGCGCAAACAGCTCTGACGTGCTTTAACAACAGAACAGTGGAAGCTCTTTCCGCGTTTTGCACCACAAGGGAGAATGAAATCGCCCCGGCGTCATGTTGTGCGAAACAAGCAGATCAGGTCACCTGCATTATTTCCATGTACTTCCCGAACTCGTTCAGGCACGCGCAAAGATGTTGGATGAAGATCGAGCCGTTGCTCTTATTTCGCCACGAATAATAATCTGCAAAACACGAGTTGCCGGAGGATTACACGCGGTGACCACCAGAAGCCGTCTTGTGCACTGCTTGCCTGTGCGTGTTAAAGTAGAGCGACGGTATCATTGGCTGGGGCGAGCTCCAAGAAAAAACACGATCACTGAGGCGTGACCGCGCAGACCTAAGCGTTCAATAGCACGGCTGCAAGCGGAACTGCGCTGTGCACGTTGAATGGATCGACTCAGTGTTTGCCAGGACCTGCCCGCTGCATTGCACTGCCACTTACGCTGCAAGGCGCCAACTCATTACAGGTTGGCGTTGCTGACATGTTGACATCCGTGTGGGAACATCCGAACTCCGTCTGTTGGTCGCGAAACGGAGTGGTTTAAAAATTACCTACGCAGCATTTGGCGTCCTGGTAACAAAGAGCGCCCTGCGCCAGCCAAACGAACTTGTTTAACTGCGTCAGCTTCCCGGACGCAGCGATTGGTTGTTTGATACGATTGCGCCATCGCTTGGCAACAGTCAGCTCTTTCTGGAGCGGCCAAAATTAGACATCACACTTAATAACACTACAACCGTACTGCTATTCATGTTAACCGCCCGCCATGAACCAGGCGAAGTCGCGGTAGCGTTCCGAAATCGGTGATCCGTGACGGTCGGTTGCGCAGACAATCGTCGAGACAACAACACCCGGTGACGCGCGCGTCACATGACCGCTGTACCTGTCACTGTCGACTGTCCGATGAGGAAGTCCGCCTCCGCGGGAATGGTCGTGGTTTCGACAAGGGGGCTCCCGTCCACCGTGTCCCCTTCGAAAGATCCGTCCACAGCGTCGTAGTTTGCCTGATGAACTTTCACGCCCGCGTCTAACTTATATCCACGGCAGGCCTGGAAAAGTAGCAGTGCACGCGCATTGTTACGTCGGCCGCGAAGGTAACGCCGCGGGCCATTGCATAATATTCGAACGTCTGTCGCTTTCTTGACGCATGAATGGTACCATGCCTTGTTGGCAGTGACTCGAACAAATGCTACTAGTTTACATCAAAAGTTAAATCTTTTTGAGCAAGTAAACACGGGGCTTTTTGTGCGATTGCGACTCTAACAGAAATGCGTGGACATATAAAAATCAAAAATTTCCCAGGTGTCTGTCAGGGTCATACGCAACAGCTGGCAGGTGTTGGGCCAGGGCCTCCTAGGTTGGGCGCCATGAGAATTGCAGCAGAGATCACGTGATTGCAGCGCAACTTATTGAACAGCGCAGCTCGCTCTGCTCTAACTCGGGTCACGGGTCCAAATTGCACCATTTAAAAAGCGAACAGCAGGAAATGGGCGCCAGGCGCAATTCAGCAAATTGGGCGCTCGGTCGACGATTAGCGTCTTCGACATGTTCCGACATGCCCGCAAAGACACACCAGCAATGCCCCGAAACACGACACTTGGCGGGGAAATCCCACGCGCGAAGGCATCACAAGCAAATGGAAACCAGCGCGGGCTTAGTTCGCAGGAGATGATTGGCGCTGGGCGATCAGACCTGCGATCGANCTGGCGCGATCGCACGAAAAACCAGGAATCCTGTACATACGAGGNACTAACAATCCTATTCGGGGAATCAACCGAAATGTGCAATAGCCGGGGGGCACACACCGACAGGTACCAACCGGGGGCAGACACCGACAGGTGAGGCGTCGGGCCAAAGGCAGTACAGCAAGGGATTTTGATCCCAGGGGCTTCGCAAATGGTGCATTGCAGTCTGGGATTCATAAGAAAAATGCATGAACCTATAAGCATGTTCAATGGTATCGCTGTACAGCAACAGCGGAATGTTACTGGTTAAAGTTTCAAACCGACGTAAAAAATTTTCCGAGGCACGTTGAGGTTTGTGTTCTTGATACTTGTCTTCGTGCAGCTAGAGGACATGACGAAACCACCAAGCGCATATAAAGTTATCAACGTGCACCAATATCGAGCTGACAAGGGTATATACAATGAGCGCTTCTTTCAGCACGCATCTTAATTTCAGACAAATGCAGGATGTTTTTTGAAGAGAATAAATCAACACTGAATTTAAAGAAAAGGCAAATCAGCTTCTTACGGCACCGGCATTGCCTGCTAGTTGAATTTAAGACAAGAGCTATCAACGGTGCTGTGTCTGTGTGCTTCCCATCGCGCAAGGCAACGTCACAATCAGATTGTTTTCATTCAAACCGACCCGCGCGAGCGAGACAGTCGAATGACGTCATATGATGAACAAAAATCGAATGACGTCAATCGCAGACAAAACAAACCTGGACAAAGAAAAGTTTGGGCTTTCCGGCCAGCGACGGACATTTGTCGCCGCCGAAAGGTCGAGTCAGGTCTTTCAGTTCGAAAGTCGCGTCTTTCGCGTACAGCACGTCGTTGTAACCGCCGTGGGTCAAGATGCAGCAAAAGAAGCAGTCGTAATCGGAATGGTCTGAACTGGCAACTGCACAATAACGAAAAAATTCCCAAATATCGCGTCACCTACAGTGCAGCAGTCCTGATTGGATGAGCTTCTTGGTTTCAAACGGGCTCCAGCAAACCTACTAAATCTGTGTTCCTTAACCTTTTCTCTATCACGCCTCCCTCAAGTAAGTGTTCTGCGTTTGAAACCCCTGACTTTAAATAAGTAAATGGACGGAGCACTTTCCCGTTCACAATCTTTCCATGTTGTAGAGCGCGTAAGGGCTCACGCCTCTCTGGATATTTTTAACGCCCTCCTGGGGAGGCGTGTACTCCCGGTTAAGAATCATTGTACTGATCTTCGGGTGGAATTGAAACTCTGGTGAGCAACATGAAACAGGCGACCTATTTGCCGATGTAGCGGCTTAGCCTGCAGCTTGGTTCCTGAAATTTGCAAAATACCTGCGCGCGATGGCGCAAAAACGCCCTTTAAAATACACGAGTTTCGACTCGCGCGGATGTGACAGCCAGTGTTATCGTTGATTTCAAGACGTCTAAGATTTCTGTTGGCATGTTCTGTTTCAAACCTGTTTGAACTTGTCCGAGTCGCAAAAATAAAGATGGTCGTTCACGTGAAATTCAGTCCCCTTGTGGAAAAATATTATAAACACTAGACCCTTTGAGCGACCACCATCGTCGCCAACAAATCATTCCCAGACCGAGAATCTCGTCTCGACAATGGCCGCTACAAATGGTTCCCAGTCCTGATCGCCGTCTCTACAACGACATTAAACTTCTTGCTAAAGCAAAACCGGCAACGAAATGTTCGACAAACTCGCGCTTGTTCAGTTTAAGATTTCCAAAGGAACAGCAGATAATGCGTTAATGAAAAACAATTTAAGTAAATCCTAGTTAAATACACGCGATTGATATAGTTTTGAAAGATAATGTATGCAACACTGCGTAGTGTCTGGGTACGGACACCTATTTTAAGGAACCTTTACAGTCAATCCCTCAAAAAAAGAACTAAAGAAAAAAATACGAGAACAAAAAAAACGGTGAAGGTCAAACACCGCAAGAAACAAACAAGGGAACAGAAACCGGCCTCATGGGAGAAACAGAAGCTATTCAGCGACTCGAAGAAGACGCTGGGACGGCTATAACATTTTGCAGCAGCGTATCAAGAACAGAAAAACCCAGCACCACAGGCGCACTTACTCTTCTCGCACCAGTCGATCATCTCCTTCCTGGTGGAATCATTAAAAGTTTTCACATATTCGAAGCCCAAGTTTTTTGCAGTGTACTCGAGATTGACCGCGTCTTTGTCTGTCCCGTCGCGACGATCCATGTTCAGGGAGGCGTCGAAGTTCTTTTTAAAAAATTATGGATTGAAAAATCGCGCCTGGCGAAACGCAGTGCGGGACAGAGACGCAGCTTTGCAAGAGACAGGGTTGCAACTGATACATTCAGGATGTCAATCACTCCGGGTGCACGGAGATTCAAAATACAAAGCGTTATGTTCTGGCGATGCAATGATCATCATCAATACAAGCGTGTCGGAGGTGGAGAATTACGGGTGCGCGTTGTGGCAACGACCGAAACAAAACTGAAATCTCGTCGAAAAATACTTCATGTGAGTGCTATTGGTTTTATGCTGGAATGAAAGGGCTGATTTTCGATCTATAAACATTCATCACGTTGGCTGATGAATAAAAAATCATCCAGTAAGTGTCCGAACTGCAAAATGCGGTACTTCAACCAACAACGCATTTGGGAAATCTTCAACGAGAATTATTTATATTTAATTAAAATTGGCGTTTTCATAATACCATCAAAGGAAAGAAGTACTTCATCACAATCAAGCTGCTGGCTGAACCTGCGATTAAAACATGATCTTACTTCAAATCTTTCAACTGTAAATTTAGTCATGATGTGCAAATTTGAGCCTCTTACTGAGATACTTTAAACATAATTTTAATTTGGAAGTGATTTCAGCATGGTGCAGTCATCTGCACCTACTTCGCCGTTAGTTCAGCCAACGAAGACAAACAAGTACCGCCACAGCCATATGTCTTCACGAATTGTGAACGAACCCATTACAAAATATACAAATGCCTTTTAGCTCTTGTGGACAAAACAAACGAGCAACTTGCAGAAAGGTTCGCGGGGTAATCTTTCACCAACTTCACATTCATTGATTACAGGGTTATGTACAGTTCAGCGATGACAGCACAGGTGTTTCATCCAATGGGATCAGTTACGTTTGTGACAACAATTACCGCTGCATGTTTTCTCGAGGACAAATTCCTCGTTCGTGGGCTGGAGCAACGACTCGAAGAGGACGCTGGGGCGGCAATAACACTTCGCAGCGTATAAAGAACAAAAAAAGAGCCAAATGCAGCAGGGATCGCTGCAGGCCTCGTGATTAATACCCAAGACAAGCTGGATATTTACAAATTGCGCAATCAAACGCGGAACAAGCAGCTCATGACCAGGTTACCTCTGCTGGAGAAAGAGCAATTAATGATCTTTTTCAAACCGAAGACGAAATGCCTTTAGCTGGGGGTGAGTAAACAGATGCGCGTGAGATCTGTACTCGCGAGGAGGGTCACTCTGTTGACAGGCTTTTCAGTAAATGCTTATTTTATGATTGCCGAGGAGCAGAAAGTCTGTCAACACTGCGGCCAAAGTGTATCGAGCGACCTCGGTGAGCGCTGAACAAAGCCTCAACCGAAACAAAGTTCAGGGACGATTTTCTTAGTGGTGCAACTCATGACAATAAATTGACAACCCAACAGTACATCAAGAGATGAACTCAACGATAGAGGCCGCCCACCGCAAAGTGTCAACTTGACAGAGAATCCAGCTACTCCTAAAGTGCAAGCTGACACAATAGCCACTAAAACTCTCGCGAGCAAAATCAACGGACTGCGTGAAAACAAATAGAATCAGCCATATTGCACCACGGCGTAGTAATAAGTACTTAAACACTGCGAAGCGGTTGAAAGCTCAGGCTTTCTTGCAGCCAGTGTTTATAAGTTCGGATTAATGATAAACCAGCTGCGCCGCATGTAGACTGCTCGCGACTGCGAATCCAAGGCAAAAAAGAGAAAACGCAGGTATCGCACCACGCAACACCAACTATGTTCAGGGAATGGGGAGCAATCTCTGTTTGCCAAGCACAAAGTGAATTAGGCCCAGCGCTAGCCTCCATTCACGTGAACAACGTAGACGCAAGGCCGCAAAGCTGATGACAGCAAAATGGCGGAGAACGCAAAGGCTTCGGACGAGTTCGTCAACAAAGGCGCGTGGGTTGTCGAGAACCCTGCTCGTAGCCACGCAAACGCAGATGAAAGGTGGAGCGCGTCGCATCAGTTTCAGTCGCGCGCTGATTGTTCAAGCCTTGTTTCGTCGCGACGGAACTATTTTGAGCATCGGGGCAAAATAATATCACAATGAAAGGTTTGGGCGTTCTCATCATGAATACGTGTGAAAATTAAGCAACAGCCCCAGTTCCGACAACACTGAAAATGACAAACCCAGGAAAGGCTAAAAAATACAGTATGCCCGGTATTTGTGAAATAACTGGATTTTAACAACATCAGAAATAAAACCACCCGAAACATCAGATGGCTATGCGCCGTTCAACATGTACCGTTAATTACAAATCAATATGCATATTTCCAACAGGAAAAGGGGTTTCGTCTGCTGAGTAGTCATGCAAAGGAAACAATAAGTGTGTGCAATCAGATGCACTAAAGCAGTATTAACCACCAAGTCGTGGTTATCTGCCCAAAACAAGGAATAATTACCTTTTGATTGAATATCACAAAACAACCCCTCTCTGGATACTTCATGTTGTACTCGTAATCCCCTTCGTATCGAGCAAGCGTTGATGGCTGAATAGGTGAGACCCCCTCCATCACTGACGCGGTTTGAAGACCCTCGCCATAGGGGTCACGCCATTCTGGGCTGTCTTGACCACCTGCATCAACGTCATCATTTTGCGGAGGAGATTCAAATTTTCTGCAGGACAGAGAAGAATGACTGAGTCACATCTTGATGATGCTATACCTCACATCAAAACAAAAAGGTCAACAGCAAGAAAAACTGCACCAGTAACTATTCGAAATGCATTGCTTCATTGCATCCTTCACTACGTTGACTTATCAACTGGATCAGGCAACGTCGTGCCTCAACCAATTACAATGAAGATAATAGAACTCACACTTGAACAAGCTTTTAGGACTGAGGATGCACAGTTTTTCATGAAATCAATTTCCTAATCAATTCCTTGCTTCCCCCCTTGGTGGAGAGTAGTTACTTGAATATAGATGTGTAAGTTTGTGACCGTTACAAAAAATGGAAGAGTCCATTAGGTTGGTTCTTCAAAAGCTTACAGAAAACCTAGAGCTTTTAATTGTCACACATGAGAATTACAAAACTAGGAGTAACACAGTTTTTGACTTCCCTTGATGCCTGAAATCACTAGGTGGCTGAAATGTAACAATATTCAATTTATTGAAAAAAAGAAGCATTAGTATATTTTACATCAGATATGATTGACAGCTAGTGACATACCCAAAAAAATGCATCACGGCATCAGAAGCACCTTCTGCCTCAAACTCAATTGGTGTAGGTTCACGAAAGACGTCCTCGACAGTGACCTCCGTATCACACCTAAATACATACATTTTAGCCAAAACAGCATAATGTTTGTGAATATTTTTAGACTTTCCCAGCAGTTGCTCACTTATACCAGAAACTTAACATTTAATAACTCTCTTCCAAATCTAACAACTAAAGTTGACTCACTGTTGAAACTCAGCAAAACAAGGACAGCATATGTGTCTACATGTTGGCATGAAAGCAAAACCAGGCAAAAAATTCACATTTGCAAACAAGGTTATAGTTTGAGCATGCACCTGCTAACTCATAGTAAAAACAATGGCTCTTACTTTTGAGCAGTTGGTATGGGCAATGAGCTGGATATAAGTATTTCTCCAGCTGACTTCCGGGGTAACTGAAGTCTAGCAGAAATGTTGCGATGCTCCTGCATCAACAGATCTCCTTCAAACAGAAGTACTTTTTATCAAACTCTTAATCATAATATAAAAAAAACTGTTTATGAAAAAATGAATACTTTAACTTCAAAAAAGAATATTTACAAAGAAAACTACAATCTACATCATCACATAAGATCAATCTATAAATGAAGAACATCACATGTAGTAGCCAATAAATGAAACACACCTGCCCTTTGCCTTGTGAATGTGCTTGACAGATTGCTTGGATTTTCTACTGCAAAAAAATCAAAAACAAGGTGAAAGGACATAACATCCTTTCAACGCTTTCAGTCACAGGCTACACATTGTAGCCAATATTGTGCAGTTTACTGACAACTCATATACTATTGACTGCCATTACAGAAACTTCAAAACTTCATCCATTGCTCTGTCTCAATAGTTCTTGCAAAAGTTTTAAACAATTTTCAAAGAGAATGAAAGGCAGTCTCTAGTCACAAAGCTTAATATTATCACTAAGGCAAACAATTCTTCAGGAACCACTTTTGCTCATGAAAAAAGCAGAACCACGTTAAAAACATAAGGAAATGCCCATTGCTTTACTTTTTTATCTGACTTGCTTGTAATCAAATGCACTGTAGTTGCAGTATTGTGCATGATGACTGAAAACAGGAACAAACCAAACATGGATCTTGCACTTACCTGAAGGATTTTCCAACAAAACAGTGGCATCGTCAAACTCACTGAAAGCTCCAGCATCAACAGAGTCACAAGGTCCAATCTAAGAATGATACGAACTATCAATCAGCATTGTAAACATTTTTCTACAATAGCCACAAGAAAAATCCAAAATAGATAATTAAACCACTCTGATCAGTGGGGATAAATAACCTGCGGGCAAGTAAAATGGTGAATTATTAATTTTGTAGTTTAATCTACAACACTTTAAAACTCAGGTATACTTAGTTCAATGATATTATGAATTAGTCTTATATTGGTAGCCATTCGACAAAAAAATATAAGGGTTATCTACCAAGCTATCAGCTCTGGCTTCTCAGACTTAGGGTTCCTCATTGCTCTAAACCTGAAGGATAACACCACAAAAGATATGGATAAAACACAAAAAAAAAACTCACTGGAATTTCCGGATGATCAACAGCATCACCTTCCATGGTAACTTCTGTATTCTTGTGCAGAAATGAAGTATTGTTACAAGCAGTAAATCAGTATGTATAAAATAGTTATCAGAGTAATAATATAATCATTAATCCACACACAAAAATTTCTGAATATCAAAAAAAGCATGGATGAAAAGACAGCACATATTAGTGTTGAAAACACTTTTCACAGCATAACAAAAACATCTGGCTCTACCATAAATCTCCATCTCTCTAGGCCAGGGGTTCCCAAACTTTCTCTGGCCATGTACCTCTTCGACATTTCGGTAGATGAGCATGTACCCCTAAACATGGGCGCCGGAAAGATATTTTCAAACAAGGGCCAAAAGTGGATTTTCAAGGGGCAGTGGTATAGGAGGCAGGGGTGCTGGGGTTCAAAGCACAACCCAAATGTTTTGATTAATTGAAATCCGAGCAAAATCCCTGAAAATCCGGGCAAAAATGTCACCCAACGTTGTTTGACTTCAAAAAATGGTGGCCAGCGTTTGCAGAAAAACACATAAATCTTTTTTGTGGAGGTCATACCCAAAAAAGGGTTCTTTATGGGAGAAAATTTATTGGCAAAAGTCACACAAAACGGGACTTCAGACTTCAGGCAACAATCCTTTTCACGCCCAAAAATTTTCTTGCTCCTACACTTATGTCCAGGGATTGGCCAAAAATATGTTTGCAGGGTGGGCCAAAATTGGCAAAATTGCATTTTGACCACTTGAAATAAAGAAAACAACTTTGTGTGCAAAAAATTTGATAGGAAAATGTCAAATTTAAAATTCTTTGGGGACCTTGCCCTACCCTCCGACACCCATGCCTCTAAAACTTTTTACAACAAATAGGCTGAGGGAAATAACAAAAATATGTGTACTAATAAGCATAGGCCTATAATGAATTTTGAAAAGAAATGGATCACAAAAAAGAATCGATTTTATCGAATTTTGTAAACGTTAAATGCATGGTAAATTGGCATTTCATTGATTTCTTGAAATGGAAATCAAGAAACACGCCATGAGAATGTTTGGCTATCTGAGACAATCATACTTTGTTCATGTCTCATTGGTCCCACCCTATTGTCCCAAACGTCCCCACGGGTGGGGTCAATGGAACTTTTCAGTGAAAAATTTTAAATGCAAATAAAACCGTCGAACATGTCTGACGATTCAACTTTTTTATGTTAAATTATGCAGAATAACCCAAACTACAAGAAAACCATCACTTGACTTTGAATGTATCAGCCAGTTTTCTG
>JGI24158J21664_10002629_pt1 | contig 22010 bp, 18 predicted proteins | sample Ectturendosymbi3_FD_21664 | JGI IMG/M metagenome (IMG submission 21664)
CCAGGTAGAAGGGACTCAATTTTGAAATGTACAGCAAGTCACTGTCAGCGCAGCACACAAACTTTGTTAATATCACATTTATTACAGTTTCAGAGAGCAAACATAAAAAATCATTAGCAGGCAAACCATTGCTAGTCACGAAACAACCATGGTGATTTTGTGTGAAATCTGGTGTTGACTCTTCTTCGATCGTTGGTCTTGAGAGCGGAATATGACAGATGGATATTTACGTGGTGCAGTGAGCCAGTATAGGGCCTCCAAGAGAAATTTTTTTAGGTGGAGCAAAACCCATTTGGGACCTCTAAGACTTGCAAAATTATTTTGAAATAAATACAAATTGAGGCTAATTAATGTGCATCATACTTCAACAAGTGCTCGTTTATTGATCATATGAAACATTACATTAAAACATAATGGTACTCAAGAAATGTGACCATATTACCACTTTTTAAACATGAATTTTAAGTTTTCATAATAAAATCTAATCTAGGAAAAAATTAGAAAAAAATCATGTAACTATTATATAAGCGACTTTCTGGTATTCTTATTGCAAAATTTCTAATAACATTATCAAAATCAACTTGTCTGCCAATGCTAAACTTAATGTTTAATCTTGCTAGGTCATCAAGTCGAGTTGGTGACATAGCAGACCGCAAATAATTTTCTACAAGTTTAAGCTTGCTGAAAAATCTTTCAGCAGATGCTACTGTAGCTAGAATTGTCAAGAATATTCTCAAGCTAATACAAACATTTGGAAACAATTCACACGGGCTACACGGCGGCGACCACTGCTTTAATGCATTGCTGAAATACTGTAAGCGGTTAGTTTCTCCTGTATGTTTCTAAATATTCGGATTTCTGGGTATGTCCGCTAATCCTAAACTCACATTCAATTCGACCTTGTATCAGCTTGTGGCGCAAGTTCAACAATCAGCAAAATGCACAGCACACCTTCGCGGTGCACTTTTAGCACTTGCGTGCTGCACTGCAGTTACTTGTTAATTTTATAATTTCACACATATGCCCAACATTCGAGGGCTACTACTGTTAGATTCGATTGGATTGTGAACTGGCATGTTTCCGATCAAATTTCATTGGAAGTATCTCTTAGTTTAAAATTCTTGGTTTATTCGAGTTTTTATTAAACATTTGTTTGAAAATGAAAGACGTAAGGGAATATTCAGTTAAATGGACACACCGGGACAGTAATCGTGAATGCCTTAAATTCGACAAAATAGGCAAACTTTCAAGTTCAACAATAATTACTGCTAATAATTATCAATACATCGTATCAGGAAAATGCACTGCCAGCAATTCATATAAAAATACATCACACTTCTTACCAAATCTTTTAGGCCAAACAAGTTTTATCACCGGGCGAGATTAATTTCGCTACATTATTCCGAGTGTGTTAGTAACAAACACTCAATCATTCCTTCAGCAGGCCAGTAAATAGGGGGTATCAGGGGGCGAAGGCCCCCCCCAGAAAAATTTTTACAAAAATTGTGCTTCTCTCAGAACTCTTCGCCCCCTTGGCGTTGTTGCAACCTCTCCGGTGGTGTTGCGTTGATTGTGTGATTCACCACGAACGGGATGTGCTGAAGAATAACACCATTATACATGTAGTGCGAGCAAGCAATAGTAAGAGAGATTGCGACGTGGTAGCTCTGCCGATACTAACGTGTGAACGATTGAACATGAGGACTAGCGTACGCGAAGAGAGGTTGCGAGCATGATCACTATTGTTGCTTGCTGCCACGGTGCGCACATGCCGCTCGGGATTTCCGATCGCAACAGTGTCTCAAGCTGGTTACGGGCCTGTCCTTCTGTTTCAGGCCCCGGAACAATGTACCTGCTAGACCCCTCTCTCATAGCCCCTGAGCCAGTAACCCAAACTTTGAGCTGCGAGTTAAACCTTATAGAGACACTCCAATTGTGAATTTTTTCTCAAACCTTCACACACTGCTGCACTTATTTGCAACGTTGCCAGTCACAGCAGCAACAAATGAACGTTCATTTTCAACGCTTCAGGGGTTGCTATCCTATCTACGCAGCACACAGAAAGTTTTCAATAGGGGGGGCTTTGGGTTTGTGCGGGGGGGCTTGGCACTGTAAAAATTGACAAAATCTCAACTGATTTATAGTGTTTCATGTTTCAATTAGGGGAGGCTTGGAGCTTTGTTTGGGGGAGCTAAGCACCCGTGGCGACGGGACTGGCAGCACTATGGGGCAAAACTAGGCCTGTAACAAACTAGAAAAATTTTCGGCCTTCCTGTAAAAATGTGTTGGACATACTTTAAAAACTTTTGGACAATTTAGGTGCTGAAGTCTAAAGTCTATCTGCTTTATATGTTATGTTGATGCTGTAGAAAAACGCTTTTACAAATATTTGTTAAAATAAATTCACGTTTCTGTATATATAAATGTTGCGTTAAACGCAATATATTGTACATTGGTTGCTCTGAAGTACAGGATTGGGAGGCCCAAACCACATAGAACCGATCCTGGTCGTGTGAAACACACGCATCGATTCGACAAAAACAGGAGTGTGTTTGAATGAAATAAGTTTTGCTTTCGTTATTTCACACAAAGTATAATAAAAGTGTGGCATTCTTGCCAGTTTACATGGGCATTTTACATCTAACTTTGTCCAAAAATTCTCTCCTTGAGACTTCGTTGCACGTACAGACCAGTTGATATTTTCTACAAATGACCACTCACAAGGGCAAATATGTACAACTTTTCTTTTTGCAATGTACAGAAGTTGCATAGATTATAAATTCACAGGTACACATCGACTATAGCTCAGATCAGGGGTGGGCAAACATTTTCTACGGGGGGTCACATTGAAGACTTTATTGCTACCGAGGGCCGCATGCTCGTATTACATATATTATATCTATAATGGCTTTGAAAACTTAAAAAAGTTTTACATGAGCTACCACACAATGAAGGTAACACTAGTCACTTCCGGTTGAGTAAAAACGCGGTTTCGAATGAAAAGTGTGGAAAAAACTTGATAATTCTAATCTTATCGATAAAATTACTTTGACATAGACTCCAAATATGTCCTATCTATGTATGTGTGACTGCCCTGCTGGCCGCATGCGGCCCGCGGGTTGTAGTTTGCCCACCTCTGGATTAGATCAAAGAAGGTCTTCATATGGATGAAAAAAACACATTTATTCACACGCCACACAAGTTTCTGGTTTTGTAGAACGTGCGTTTTATTGGTGGTTTCAACTAAAATTTGTTCATGGCTTGAAAAGTTACCACATACCACACAAATAAACCAGAATTACATCCGAAACATATTTAACCGCCACCCGAAAGATGTGAAATCCTTACCATGTTTTACATCTCGCTTGTCTAATAAAGTTTTAAATTGGCAAAACAAAAAAGCTTGTTTCATGCATCAACATGCACAAGCTTGAAGTCCGCATCAAGAATGACTAACCCAACGTTGACTCTTTTTCAACATTAAATCGAGTAAATCCTTTTCTTAAATTCAGATTCGGCATCAATGTGTCAACCTGCTGCTCATTTCTGGCCACTGCTTGTAAGGATTTCGTCAGTTTGTTACTGTCATATACTATAGGCGGGGGGCTTTGGTGGGCTAGGGCCCCCTAAACGATGCCTCGAGCCCCCCTAATTGAAACATGAAACACTATAAATCAGTGCAGTTTTGTTAATTTTTATAATATCAAGCTCCCCTGCACAAACGTAAAAACCCCTGTTGAAGACTTTCTGGCGACGATTCTGACTAGAGATCATACAATCAATCTGTTAGGTCGATGTTCTACACAAGTTAATTTTCATCGTCTTTGAACTCAGCCTTTCTGCGCAACCTGCTTACCCTTACTTTCATCCTTAAAGTTCACACGCCTAGTGTTTATGAAATTATCTGATTTCGAGATGCAAGTAACAGAAATATGCACCTCCCTTCTGCTATCTCTGTGCGAAATCACCTGACCATCACAATGTTATGTATGTGTCAGTTACATGCTCATAAGCTGACGTCTGACAACAGCCAAGTAATTCTCTATCCACAGTTTTTTCAAATACACCTTGCAAGTTTTAGTTACGCAATAACAAACAGGTTAAAGAAAGCCTTGCACGGGTGAACACGATTATTCCACAACAACGAAAGAAAAAAACGGAGTGTTTGTCAAAAAAACTGCCAAAGGATACACGCAAATTCCAATTGCGCTGCTAACCGAAGAGTGCATCGTTGTGATCACACATCCAGCTTCTTTTGTTTGTGGAACCCGGTGAAGGTCGTAACGAATACGAAGTGATTTATTTAAAAAAACACACAATAAGTACTTGGCAGTGAAGTAAATGCTTTTCATTCCAAACTTCGATCAAAATCTCTGCTAAAAACAGCACCGGCTATTCAGTAAATGATGCCCGACCTTATCTGAAGGAACCCAGCAACAAATCTTGACCCTAACAGAGGTGTATACGGATCGGACTATCCGAATTTTGTATCAGGATTTCACATTTCTTCTGTTTCGGATTGGATATCGATTTTTGGGTTAGGATCGGATCAGGGCGGATCGAGGGGGAGGGCGATCGTCCCCCAAAAACCTACGAAAGTAAATTTATTCACCATGATTTTGTATAATTCGGAAAACAGCATTTGCGATATAAAACCATTTTCACGTCCATTGTTCTTTCTTGTCACTGCAGTTTTGTGAAGTATACCTCATCTCTCTTGCAGTAGCGAAGCCGTTATGAGACTTGATTACCAAATATTACTGAAATCATCCCCCCCTAACGGTACTGAGTGGATCCGCCCCTGGAGCGGATCTTGCTGAATTTCTGAGATCGCGGCATTTGCAACCACATGCTAGTTTCTCATGTTTGCCGGAGTTAAACTTGCTTTAAATTCGTTGCGGTCTGAATTCTTCTACGGCACTGCATTTTCTGTCGTTTCGCTCTTAGACATTGCCCGTTGCAATTCAGACTTTTAATAATTATACTAGTCTTCCAATAATGCAACCTTGTGAAGTATGGTTTGGACATTGGACCGCATCGAGTTTTTAAACTTTTTTTTTGGATTCTGTTAAGGACTGGATACAGGAAAACTACTTCGGATATGGCTCTTGAAAAGTCTGCCATTCGTGCGCCTCTGGACCCTGCACCATCTCATAACTGCTATCCCGTGACGTTACGCAGTGGCGTCGCAGACCGTGTCTCCGCTGATGCAAGCTTCACAAACGCCGCCAACTCGCAAAAGGATATCACGTTTTTGTGTCTTTAGACGAAGCGGAGTCTTGCACAGATGTAGTCTGGCCGGTCAGATACTTGGCCCATTCCTCCGATGCGGGCTCAACCGGTTCCACCCAACCGACTGAAATGCGAGTTCCCTTCTCGTGCAAATAACGATCCCACATGCGTCTGAAGAAAAACATAAGAAGGTAGTCAGTGCGCCGAGGTCACCACGGTTGATAATACTGCTTCAACGACTTAATAAACATTCGATGTTGGATTTCAATGCGCGCTGGTCTCAGCAAGTTAGAATGAATACTTGACGATTTGGGAGACGTTGCACATCACTTCGTGAAATGAAAAATCAAGAAATTAAGAAACCACCAGCAGAGGACAACACAGTGATGATGAAAATGGCCAAACCGGTACTGAAGCAGATTGTGCAGGCTCTTGTTCGCCTGCTGATGAAGTTGCTGCACTGGCCACAAGACGTCAAACGGGTCCAAGTCATCTGCAAATCATATTGCATTTGACAAGACATTGCACATGGTGAAGTCCACAGCGCCACAACACAGCACAAAGGCAAAAGCAGCATTAAACAATCCTAACCTAGTGGAAGTGCAGCCCAAAGTTCATAAACCAACATATGCCTGGAACGTACAGGGCGTCAACATTGACTAAATCGGATGTCACAGCACTTTGCAAAATGCTCTTGAAATCACGTCATACGGTTATGGCTTGCAGCTTTTACAAATGCAACGCAAATGTTACTGTTGTCGATAGTTGCATAATGTTACCATCAAAAAGAATGATATTAATACGGTAGAATTGCTCTAAACCGTCACTTCAAGGGACAGGAGAAAGAGCGTCGCGTTATAGGCGAACCACAATAAATCGTTCCTATGAAATGTTTATAGTTTAATGCCAAAGCCTGCCAAGGGTTGCAAGCGTTCTGTGATTGATATTGCCGCTTACTGGATCATGTTTTCGCGTTACTTTACTTTGATGAGAAAAAGCGAGAAATTATTTTGCCTTTACTTTTCGAAACTGTAGTTAACGTCGTTGTTGGAATATCGAAATCTTGCGCAGGTTTTGCCGCTTCCATACAATTTTCGCTATTGAGCGAAACAGCGATGCTATAATTTTCCATAATGGGATACTGCTTCTTTTGGTCGACAATTTACGCACTGCTCCACCAAGATTATCGATCAAACTGATTACTGTCGCAACAATCNACACAAACCCAAAGAGCAAGACCTACCAGCTTTCGATGATCCAAATAAAACTTTNATTCTTTCCTCTTCCCATCTCGTTTTCATCTCCTGATCTTTTTTCTTTCTCTTTCTCTCGATCGCCTGCTTCGCCTCTCGCTGTTCAGTTTCAATGAACATCTTCAAGGACGAAGCTTTTTCGTCGCAGGTTGCTTTGTAAGCAGTTAAAGCTGATCTGGCGTTTTTCACGACAGCGTCGAAGTGGTTGTTGACGTCAACGCCCGGCACATCTTGGCCTGTAACAACAACAGCACTGAACCACACATTTGATCGCAGCAAACAAGTCAAAATCCAGTCATGGGCGTCGGAAGGATTTTTCCAGGGGGGGGGGCACTAGGACATTTTTCCAAAATTTTTTTTCCAAAAGGGGAGCCAAAAGTGGTAAAATTTGTTTTTTCCCACTCGAAACTAAGAAAACAACCTTTTCCTGCCGAAATTTTCAAAACCCCCCTGCCGACGCCCATGAACCCAGTAATGCGCGCTCAACTCCTGCCATTGACAGTATCTGATGATATTGAAATGACTAGTCATACAGTGGACGTTGAAACATTCCTTCCCAGGCACGTTCCTGTTATTCTCTACCCTACATTGGTCTGATGTTCAGCACAGTGCAGGGCAATCGTTGAATAGCTCGCTGCTTGTTCACCTCTGGTGTGGCGAGCGTTGAACCGAACTTTGCGCAGCTTAGCGAGAAGGCTGATCGTCTCCATCTGCTTTGCGATGACCGCCTTTTCGCGACGAACTTCGCCAAGCGCCTCGTCGATTTGCTTCTGCATTTCTATCTCCTGAAGTTAAGTGTATTGCGAGGATATGAAACGATTGAGAATTGCCAAAATGACAACGAATGCAACTCTTACATTGAGAGTTCGAGATCAATTGGCTGTTCAAAAACCATTACATGCCGCAAAAATTGCTACAAAATTGTGCTGCAACTCGAGCAAGTCAAACGACGCATGACGTCATAATGCGCCTTTAATGCTTTATCAGCGGAAATATGGCAGGTTAGAAAAAATCGAGTAGATTTTTTGGGCAGGTTTAAAAGAATGGACAAGTAATTTCGACCAAAACCAAATGCATAGGTGGCAAAGAAGCATTCGGTACATCTCACGGAAAAGTGATATGCGTACGACTGCAGCACGTGAGCCTCGGTAGGAATGAAGAAGCGCAGGTATTCGCTTTTAATCTACGAATGCCACGCATCCGACTGAACGGGGCCGGTTGAAAAATGTTTTCCAGTCGTGCGCATCGTCCAAAAAAAGACGCATACGCAGATTTTGACAAGTGACACTAATCTGATAATTTCCACAGTCAACGATAATTAACAGAGATTCTTTCCCTTAATTCATCTTTGTGTTAAGGTGTTATATTTAAAAAAGGAGCATTTTCGTATTTTGCCCAAATGCGACTGTTCTGTTACCCAAGATAAGCAAATACAAGTAATACTCAACTCATCAATAATCGGTTTGAATCAAATTGTGCTGTTCTGTGATAAGACCCGCCGCATTTCATTGATGAATATTACTCTGAAGTCTGAGTCAATGCATAAAAAGTTCCTTCAGTAATTCGACAGACAGTGCAATGGGTTCAAACGTTACGAGTTTCACCAAAATCGTCACCATTCTTTCACTTTCAGGAACCGTTACGTACGCCTGGTATGTAACGCATTATACAAAAACATACACGAAAAAATCGAAGATTATTGATAACTAATAATCAACGCAGTTAAACGCCAGACGCACCCTCAATTGCCGTTCAGATCTAATTTTCTCTTGCTGAAGCCATTCGTCAATTTCCTTGTGTTTGGCTTCGATTCTTCGTTGAGTTTCTTGTTTACGTTCGAAAAGCTTCTTCTTCAGGCGTTTCAACCTCTCCCTGCGCTTTCTCCGATGAGCCACTTTCTTTTGCAAACCTTTCAAGACTTCCGGATCGTTAAGAATCGATAAGGTTTTAGTGAGTTCTTCCTGTGTGAACAAAAAGCCGATCAAACGGGGTGTGTACTGTGAACAAACCTAGTGTGACGCGAAAATTTTTCACAACTGAGATCTTGCATTGTCATCGGTATTGTTATGAGTGTTTTACTGACGCAGACTGCATGAGTATGCGAACAGAATTTCACCAAAAATCAAACTGAACTGAAATTGAACTAAAAATCAACCAAACGGTGATCGAAAACAATGCCAATAATTCAATCACACATAAACACAGCTTTGGAAAAGCAGCGAATCAGGTTAAGGCAATTTCTTAGTTCAAGCACTAGGAGCTATTAGCAAACTTTTTGATGCTTTGAAGCCAACAGACAAAATTTTACCATAAGCTACTACGCACTTTATAACATTCGTGCACTTGCACTGACAGGAATTTTCAGTCTATAATTCTAACCCCTTGTATGTATTGTGCGACTGCAAGTTTATCGCAACGTAAACTCAGTTCAGAGCCATACAATCTTTTAAAATAAAATCGAAATATCAAGGTCTTCTAGTTTGTACGAATACCAAGCTTAAACATTTTTGGCATCTTAATAACCACTATACGGTAAGGAATATATACCTTCAGACCATCAATTTTATCTCCGTTAGTACTCGAATCCTTTGAACACTCTTCCAAATCTTTGATAATTGCTGTCGCTTTTGAATGGAGTTGACGGGCCTCAAATATCTGAATAAAACATCTTTTAAACGTTTCCACAACTACTAACATTTGTGAGCTAGTCCTAATAAATTCATCGATTGCGATTTGCAGCGCAACTTTCCTGGGCAGGTACATTTTTTCAAACATAGGTACAGCAACTATGGAAGTGTTGACGCTGCTCTGCCAGCATGTTACTAGTTACCTGCTGGCACAACCGTCGCGAAAAGTGGGTCTAACCAAGCAGGTCGCTCAGTTGCATTTGGCATTAAACAGCAAGTGATAAAAAGTAGGGTTGCCGTGTCAAAGATCTGCAAGTCTAGCACGAGTGTTACAATAAACGAATTGGGTGAAGTGGTAGAAAATACATATGAATTGCAAGAGCCGTTTACAAAACTGATTACATATTCGCGCGAAAACAAAATCGCTTGCAAAGATGGCATATAAAATAAATTCACTCTCGACGCATTCAGTTTAATCTGGCTTCAAATGGTGCAAATAAACACTGCCTACGCGAAAAGGCATGACAATACTGACCTTCAGTTTTGTGCTTTTGGTACCTTCGCTTTCTGCATTCGAGCATATTTTCCTGTTGCTGTCCAGTTTGCCTGCAGAAGCCAGGAATCGATCAACCAACGCCCGGTCACTTGTATTAACTGTCGCATTTTTCCAAGCCCGTTTTGAATCGATTTCAAGCGGTCTGCAGGCGCGCACATGCGAGCTTGAAGACAAATGAGGTTTCTGATCAGCCTGTTTAACCTGAGGAGGCAGAAGCCGTTGGTTTGCTTCCAGGGGTTGAGAAGCATACGGTGGAGGCTGAAAACCACTCTGAAAATGCGTAAGCGGTGGTCTGAAGTTAAGTTCAAGCCCCGGTAAAGCCATGGGAGGTCCAGGAAATCCAGCGTTGGGGAAAACATTTCGTTGAAACGGTCCAGGAAATGCATTGAAAAACGGACGGGCGTGGTCTCCACCAGGATGAGGTGGCATGGGTGGTAAGTTGTACTGTGGAATTGGTCCTTGCTGCGGTCCAGGGACGTTCGGTCCTCCGTGCTGATGTTGAAACGTATTCGGTATCCACCGCGGATGCATGGCAACACGTTCAGCACAATATAAGTAAAGCCTAAGTGTGAAATCCTGTAATTTGTAAATAGTTTTTTGTTATGAAGGCTTTTATCAAGTCGTAGTGGAGGTTTCTTATGGAACCAACCAAAAATCGCAAAACAATCGTCGAAGGATTTAATGAAAAGAAGTTGCGTCATATTAAACATTCAAGAAGATAAATTGGCATTGTTGAACTTCAAAAACTTAGTCAAATCTTGTCAGAGTTGATGTTCAAGTATATCAAGAAACAAAGAGCAAGTCAAGTCTTGCTATGTACGGCTCGCCACTCCGCATCACCTGCCAATATAATAAAACGCACTCTAACAGACAAAAACTCCGTTATGAATTCAGCGCAATGCGGCAAAAGAAAGCTCGGCTTTCTCGATGCACGGTGCAGTTGAAATGTTCCCCACAAGCTATAATCAACCGCTTTGAAAAGGTCATCTGAGTGCAATAAAACAATATAAGGCAGAGCAACTTTGACTCTGCAACGTTCAACTGCTTCCAAATTTTGGTACGAACTTTGATGTTATCATTTTGTTAACTGCATCGTGCACATCGCAACACATAACAGTAGAGCATCACCGCTTGACGCACGGAAATAGTTTATTTTGCCTTCTATTCGAAATTCTGGTCACGAAATTTTGGACATCACGGTTAAAAGCGGAGTGGCGCGTGTGGAATTAAAAAAAGTAGAGCACATCAGGATGCAAGCGGTCGCTTCTTATGAATATGACGCTGGAGCCATCGGCAGAACAAACATCGGCTCTAGTTTAGTTTCGAGCGTCATGATGCTTAAGAGCTAAGCCGGAGTCCAACCAATGACTCAAGCAAGTCATGCATGAGACTTTGATGACAAACGCACACAAAAATACGGCAAAACTTGCACAGAAACAGTGAAGCAGCGGTAGCTCAACACAATCTTCAATACGCTAATTCATTCTTGCGCCACAAAAGGACTGTGTAGCACCCGTCGATGCATCCGCTGTGTCAAGCAAAGTAGTCGCCGCATGGCACATCCACGTCTGGAAGTTCATAACCTGGCTAGCTATATCGAAAAGTCTCACATCACCTACTTTAGCTGCGATGGAGTGCCTGTTACAGTTATGTCAATAAGTGTTAATCTGTCAGTAATAGTGTTTCTAGTTGAAATAGAACCGTTATCTTTAGCAAACATAAATCTTTAATTTACCAACCAGTACGTTGTTATTCTACTTCCAGTTTTCTGTGTTACAGCAGGGGCCTCCAAACTACGGCCTGCGGGACGGCCAAATCCGGTCCGCACAGCCATTTTATCCGGCTCGCGAAGTCACTTGATCCGGCCCGCGAAGAAATTTCGTCAAAAACGAAAAAATAATAGAATTACAAAACATTTGTTGATTTGAAAGAAGGCAACATATCCCGAAACAATCGCATTACGAAAGAAAGATGTCCGGCCCTTGAACTGTTGTGTAATACTGTAGCTTGTGGCCCTTAGACAAAAAGTTTTGTGTTACAGCATAAACGCAAACAAGCCTGTCCTTGTCAGCAAACCCATCAGATGCAGTAGTTTGGTACAGCATGGAGCAAGAGATTGAAGATGCCACACTGAGTGACATCGGCTCCGTAACTCCGATAAACCCCTCCGCACTTGCCTGTATCTCACGGTCGACCTTTCCGTATCCCATCCAGGGCTGGTCTTGGTACTTGGCACGATTAGAAGTGCCTAAGGGAACTGCGTGAGTCAGCATGTAAGACAACAACACCGCGCCCGCAATACTGGCAATTATGGAAACAGCTTTCAAGCGAACAACTCAAGCAGCAGACTTATTGCATTTCATATTGCAGCGCTTTCGAATTTTTAAATAACATGTGTCTGCACAAAACCATCAAATAGAATAACTTAAACACTGTGCAGAACATTCCGTACAAAGGACTCGACGAATGCTTCCTCAGCGGATTCAACCTCGCGGTTCAAGTGCAAGAACAAGTGCTGCGTGCAAAATAAACCATAGGAACAATTAGCTAAACGAAGAATTCATCTATAGACTTAAATCTAGCGGTGCTCAGTTTGCGGCGTTTTTTCGGTGAGATGGACTTGGCGCTCTTCTTTTCACTGCTTCCAATCGCATCGTCCTGCAATATACGTTTGATGGCACCTCGATTCAGACAAAGGTCAACGTGTTCGTTGAACTGCTCCAGGGAAATCCCCGATGCGTCATACACGACGCTACACACAGGACACGTCAGGCTTTGAACATCCAAGTCAGATCGGGCTTCACGTAGAACGGCGTTGCTGACTCCGCAGACCCCTGTTTCCGTAGTACCCGCGCTGGTATTCACTTCACAGGCAGCATCTCTCGCCTTGCCCGCGTCCCCCCCTGATTCTTTGTCAAGGCAGAGATCGAGGTGGCCGTTGAGTTCAGGCAGAGCCTCGAAGCGAGCAAAGCAGATGGGACAAGCGTAATTGGAACCGCTGCCATCGGGGGCCGGGTCCGGGCTCGACCAGGTAGCACTTTCGGTTTCGAGAAACAGATCCGGAGAATTCGATTCCCAGCTGCTCGAATCGTCATCGGTGACGACAATTTCCACGTCATCTGTCGCTGTGGAAGAGGTCCGGTCAGTGAAGTTGTCGTCAGGACAAGCCAGTCCAAGTCGTTCAGTCCGAAAGGAAACGCTCGACTCTGGGTCTTTTCTCGTTGCAGCCGAATCTTTAAAGAACTTGAGAATCGACGCTTGATTGGACGCCGAGATCGACTCGAGCTTCGACAATCCAACACCTGCAGCGCGTGCAATCGTAGATGTAACTCTGGTTGTAGTTGAGATTACAGAGGTCAGGGGTGGGCAAACTATGGCCCGCGGGGCAGCCACACGTACATAGATCCATGTTAAAGTCATTTTATCGATTAGATTACAAGTCTCGAGATTTTGATCCACACGTTTCATTCGAAACGGCATTTCTACTCATCCGGACCTTCATTTTGTGTTAGTTAATGTATGAAGGTTTTGTTAAAGTTTTTGAAGCGGTTATAGATGCAATATATGCGGCCCCCCGGCAGCAATAAAGTTTCAGTGTGGCCCTCTAGAAAATGTTTGCCTACCCCTGATGTCGGTCGATGTTATGAAAGTATTTACAGCTCAGGTGACAACAGACACAGATCGTTTGAAACATGACCTCCTAGCTTGACTGGGGGGAAGAAAAATTCAGCAGAAAAGCCGTAACCGATCACTTGTAATTCAATGCAGGGTGAATCTAAGTCACCAGCGAAGCGAATTAGACACTGCGGGGGATTTACGCTTACATTCAGCGCTCAGCTCATATGCGATGCAGTTTCTCACCCATTAGTCTGAGGGCAAGTTTGCCACCCGCGTTATGGATTTCGTTTTTCAGAAGTTCCTTGGCAACAGGAAATACGTCATCGATGCTGGACAGGGGTTTGTTGGAAGTTTTCGATCGAGTGTGAGACTGTACAAGACAAGAATGCGTCAGCTCCAAAAAGCATGGCAAAGGATTGCCATTTTAACAGATATATCGATACCATTCTCTACCTAGACGAATGTAGCAAAGTTGTGTACAAGTTCTCAACAGTGTGATGCACTTAACGCAACGACTTTAATCATGCTGCTGTTCATTTGCTAGCGATCACGCTACGACCCTCCAGTCAACAGCGTCAAGAGCAAATCAGCTGTTGAGTTTCGAATCGCATTAGGATATAAAGTCTAGGGGTGAATACCCTGTTTCATTCTGTAATTGTGAAGCATCAAGTTGCATTCAAAGAACATTCGGAAATGCCAACAGCAGGGATATGCGTTTTACAGTTACAGTCAGACTTGACATTTTAATCACTGGCTACAGCTTGACTGTTGTCAGAATTCCGCAAATTTTACCTCAAAGTCAATCGTCTTTATTTTAAGCACGAGAGTCCTTCCGCACAGAGAACGTTTTTTCAAATCATCCGCAAGTGCTTCGCACAATTCCGACAGTCTCCGATTCAAAGCTGCTGGTTCCGAAATCGTGCTGAACGTTCTGGAGTTGAAATAGACCAGAAGACAACATTTCGACATTGCCACATCTTGACTTATTTTCTAAACGAAATTTCATGCTGCCGTAGAACAATAATAACATTTCAATGTGTTGAATAACGCGAGCAATTGACAAAAGATGCTTTTTTGCTTGCACAGCAAATACCATAACAAAAAATATCAACTAGGAGTTTGAAACAAAAACAAATAGAATGAGACGCACTAGTCCGAGAATGAAAATTTCCGGGGCGAAATTGATATTTTTCGCCTACATACAACAATTTTGTACCTTTCCGTGCTTATGCTCTTGCGCTCGCTGTCCGTATCCCAATGAGATGACGAGCATCCCAAGGATCTTCGCAAAAAAAACGAACTGGAAACATTCGAAAAAAGTAGAACTATGTCAGCTCGTCGATCATAAAGATCTCCGCATGTTTTAATGTTCAGTGCCGCCAGAAGTTGATCGCTCACTCTCCCGACACCGCTCACCTGGGAGGAATGCCAGGGTCATATACGGTTGCACTTATACCACTACAATCAAGGTCAGTTAAATCTTTTCAAACAACGTAGCATAACGTTGTACTGACGTACTTTTGCCAGTGATCAACTCACTGAGCTTCGAACGATACTCGAGATGCAGAGAGAGAACAAAACGAGAGAAAACTTGGAAAATAAACAGCAAAAAAAAGAAAACGTGAAAATTAATGTGACTCAAACACATTCAATTAACGCGACACGTCCTGCTAATGCAACCAAAAATCAAACAGATCATCAACTATGTACATATCGTGGCAGTGGGAATACCTCCCGAATCAAAATTCTATGAACATTAGGCATGATTTTCCGCAACATTAGTGCAGCCAGTATTAATCGCGGTAACGTATTTGTAAAGTAGTGAAATGGAGCTTTGATATCCGATCAAAATTATCCGGGTAGATAAACTACTTTGCACTTTTATAAGCTTTAAGAAGAACCAAGCATAAAAATACTCCACAAACCTATTGGCAAAGCTTATATGTAGTACTTCCAAATTCAATCTTTTTGCATTTTTGATTAGAAATCACTACAGACGAAATTGAAGTATAGCCGGAACTCCAATCGGCCACCATTGCAACCGACATAATTTTTTTTCAAAAATTTTATTTCAAATACATTTTTCAAAACCAATTTTGAAAACCTGTGTTTTCAAGTTTTTTTCATTTCATCCATTCACTCTTTTTCACAGCCGCTATATATCTGTGACACTCCAGGCGCCACGCGAACAACAGACCTAGGGGGGACATCAGCAGTTTCCCTCCAAGAAAATTCTACGCTGAGCAAATGTTTGCTTTGTTGCGCTCTGAGCGGGTACAATTGCACAACCATGCAGACACACAACCCGTGAAGCATTCCAAGTGTTAAAAGGGCTATGCGATACATACATAGAGTATTAAGTTTGGAATGTTGGAAGTGCGCGAGAATGAGATTTCACTGCGCAAATTGTCTGGTGGTACTGCGCATTTGCGCACCTTAGATGTAACACTGGACATCAGGCCTTGTGGATCCATACCAAGGCGGGACCAAGCTAGGTCGGAGATGTGATTAGGCTACCTTGTCCTTGGTCGACCTCTGGGCCACTTTTCCGTGGGTGTAGCCAGCAGGACGAGCCTCGCCAATCTTTCCTGAGATTCTGTTCACGTGGCCGAACCATCGTAGCTGAAGTCTCTCTATTCGGGAAACTCTTCATAAAATCCCATCTTCCAGCGCTTGTACTTGATATAGAACTCTTTTAGTCATTACCCAAGATTTATGATCATGGGTGAGGATCAGAACAAATACCGACTAAAATACTGACAGCTTTCCTGTGTTTGAAAGCTCTCACTTTGTGACCACAGAGCGATAAAGCTCATGCGCAACTAGGTTTGCTTTCTCTATGTTCATCATCTCGTTGTTCTGATTTCAGTCACTGGTGAATACCACCCCGAAGTACTTGAACTTTTCGACCTGCTGTAGTATATTGCAGCTTACTTACAGCCCGCACTGGTGGGTGTAGGTTTCTGGAGAGACATAACACCTCAGCCTTTTTAGTGCTAATTTTCATTCCCGCTTGGTTGCACGCAGCAGAAAACCGATTAAGTGCATGTTGTCGACCCCTGCAGAGGATACAAGCAGTACAAAATCCTCCGTAAAAAGCAAACGGTTGATCCTGAAGCTTCCAACAGTGACACAATCGTTGACTCGGCTGTGAGTGCTTATTCAACACATGTAGGTTATGAAGAGGAATGGGTACAGCACACACCCTTGTCAGAGTCCAACACCCACGATGAAAGGTTGTAATTTAACTCCGCCCACACGGACATGAAATTCTGAGCAGGAATACAACCTGACAGCCAGTAACACAGGCGGCCATCAACACCGTGCTCCCTCAACACTCCCCAAGCTTTCCACAAGGAACCCGGTTGTGTGCTTTCTCGAAGTCAACAAACAACAAGTTGACATCTCTGGCATACTCCCAAGATTTCTCGAAAATTTGTTGGAGAGTTAAGATTTGGTCCGTGTGTGCTGCGGTCAGGATTGAAACTACACTACATTTGGTAGTGGGCATACAGCTTTGGTTCAATTAATTCACGGTATCTTTTTTCAAGGCACTAGGCAGAGGCACACACTTTTGCAGGAGGCTACGGAGATGCCCCGATTGTTAACGCATTCCATCATTTCTCCCTTCTTGTGTATAGTGATGACCACCCTAGTTTTACTTTAAAATTCATGTCAAAGACAGGATTTTGTCAAACTTGACGAATCAGCTTTTTGATTCCTGAAAGTTGCAAAAAACTTAAAACTGATTTAGTAAATTCTTGACGTACTTTCATGATCATACGAATCGGTCAAATTCTGTGTGCGTGTGTGATTGTTGCATGCAGGCCAAATTACAGCGTATAATTTCTCGGCAAATGAAAGGAATACGTTCCATTCAACAGCAACGCACAGTTAATCTTATGAATTTAATGCTCCAGAAAACGTCTCGGGCAGAAAACATAAACAAGCAACCTGATATCCGAAAAAATATTGCAAGTTAAACGCTTTACATTCAGCACTTAGCACAACTCACTTTTTTCATTGGTAAAGTTTTCATAAACTCCAGAATTGAGCTTCTGCAAGGCTTAAAATAGGTTTGACCGTTCGGCTTGTTGAGGTCACTCCCAATTTTTGATAACATAGTGTTGGGTCCGATGCCAGCACTTGCAGTGAGCAATGTTTTCTGATCAAGCACACACAAACAGAATGCGTGATTTCACCTCAAAGCGACACAGGGGAAATAACTTTCGTGAGCAGCGAGATTCACTTTGGCTGAGGTCAACTTAAGCATTGGCGGAAATCAAAGAAACATGAATTCTTGCGTCTAGAAAAAAATTTAATTTCACGGAGTAAAATGTTTGAAATAACTTCTGATATCGCACAGAAGAGGACAGAATGATAAGACATCGTGGTACACTACCTTTATGCATATAACACCAACAATAAAATCTACACCAAGAAAACCATTTACTTGCATCCTGTGCCACATGTCCGAGACAAAAACATTACAATAGTGACATTCGCAACACCTGACGCTAGTGCCCTTAGCGCCAGATCCATTACCTGCTGAATCCTGAATCGAATTTCTTGCGCGACTTCTTGAGCGGAAAAACCAAACGTACGAGATGTTGGTGCATCAGACGGCAGATACGGCACAAGCTTCGAGTTGTAGCAGAATGTTCTTTCTTCCTACCAGACGGCAAGCATATACTGGACTAACGAAGCTTTGCCATGAGAAGAAAAGAATAAGATGAGTGGTCGAACTTCCACCAAACTGTTTTTTTATGGAAAGGAAGACCAAAGATTGTAGCAAACATATGTAAAGTTATTATATCACGCACCAATTTTCACCAGCCAGTCTCAGCTCAACATTTTGAGGTTAGGTCCTACTCGGACTGTCAGCGCCTGCTGGAATACGCTTAGCCAAGAAAAAGCATGTCACCTTAGGCTTAGACAAAAGAAAAAGGTGGCCACTTTCACACGAACATGTAGTCCGCCTACTATCTGCAACAAATGCAAACGCCAGGGAACCGACAAATATACTGGAATGAGAGCCCGATGCCGACAATCCTTCGCTCGAATATTTTCGTATACTTGCGAAGTTGCAAAGGTACCGAAAGACCCAAATGCGAATACCTCTGACGTGGAAAGCCTCCTTTCAAGGTGATTAGTTATGTCCAGAAACGCTTCATCCAAGCTCATGGAAGCGAAATCGCTGTCATATTCTTGAAAGATTGCCTGAACTTCACGGCTAACCTGCACAGTTTCACAATTTCAAACACTGAATACTGCGGTGGCTGTCAAATGCAGAATGATCGACAAAAGAGAGCCGACCAGTAAATATTAGGGCAAGACTTGTTGTTTCGAACTAATTAGTAGCATCAATGGACTCTACATGCAAACAGCTGCTTTTCGTAGTTCTACATACCATTGCAGAAAACTGCCTTTCGTAACTTTATCCTATTCCGAAATGAAATAATAGCGATCTACACAACGCAATTAATGCTTATGCACAGAAAGAAATGAGCTAACCAATGCAAAGAACAGTAAAGCAGTGCTGTGCAAGCACACATTTTGTTGATTGAAGTTGTTCAGTCCTTGATCGGGTTGACTGTGAACGCACAGAATACAAACGTATCTCAATGAATAAAATGCCTGGCATACCTTCTTGTACTTGTCAAAATTCAGTGGAATGATGACCAGGTCTGGGCAAAGTTTTTTGGCTATGAAGCCAGGCATGGCTGCTCTAACCCCGTAACGACGAGCAACGTAGTTGGAAGTCGACTGCAACGCATGTAAACATTTTAACTTAGCGACAAAACTACAATGTTTTGTGGCAACTTCCTTATAAAAAGCAAAAGAAAAAAAAACATTTCAAAAGATTTACGTCGCAACAATAGCGAAACACTCGTAGTTGTTATGGTCCAGTGCAGGACCTCAATTTGCTGTCAATCCGGAAAGTTAACCAATGCAGATGCTTCCACTGGTGAATACAATATGGATGCTTCGCAATGTAAGATAACCAGCAACAATACATCGAGTTAAAACAGAGATGGATTTGACTAAAGGCAAGCAAAGGGAATTGAAACCAGTTTTTTTCAAACAAAGTGATTACAGAAGCCCTACGCGATTATTACTTGAATCTAGGCATTTGAAAAAGTGGTTTAGTTCAAAAAAGTCCACCAAAAAAAACGTACAAAAACAACGACAAATCTTTCTCTGAAAATCCCAGCATTCAGTTTCACACTCGCTTCTTATGGCAGGGTGGCGGGGACAGCAGACCTAGAACTCGAAATACTCATGGCTTTCAACAACTTATGATAGGCCTGCCGGCTCCACGCAAAGATGGGACCAAGCAGGTTCAGAGATATTATCAAGGCCCTTGGTCGATCTCTGGCCCGCACCACCCCAGAAGTTGCTGTCCACACACTTTGTTTTGAAGCCAGGTGTTGTAGGCTACTTTCCTTGATCTAATAGCATCTTTGACCTCCTGTTCCCATCACAGAGTTCACTTTTTTGCCAGTATTCATCATACCAAATTGTTTCAACCTACATCCCGCAGCACAATGACTGGTGTGCGATGGGATTAATTTATTTTGTGCATTTCATGGTGGTTACTGCCCATATCATACCATTGGAAAAACTGGTTGGGCCAAGATCACAGAATCCAGGATGGAAAATGTGCAGTAGTTGCAGTGCTTAATTGAAAGTTCGTCACAGCTGTTATCTTGGTCCAAGCTGTGCCCCTTACTCATCTATAGCTTGCTAATGTTGGGTTTGTGTGTTTTCCAGAAAAAATGATATTACAGAGCAGGGATGTATTTTGTGTCATACACAATCTTTCAACATCTGTTGCTGCTGGTTTAGGGCAGTGGTTATCAACATTTTTAGTCCATGGACCATCTTCTTCAAAAAATATTCAATGGACCACTTTGCCATGCTGACACCTTATGAACAACTAGTTAAAACCGTATTGCACATAGGTGTTCTTACATAATTTGTTGTACAGTAAAAGGTCACAATTTTCAGGAACTCTTTGTGGACCACCAGAAATACCAGGTGAACCACCAGTGGTCCACCTGGACCACACTGCGAATCACAGGTTTAGGATAATAACTTCTAAAAGTTAACAGTTCCCAGTCCTTTTCTGTGTTCAGGAATTTGCTTCACATATAGTAGGGAAGAGTACAAATTCATAATTGTTGCAAATTCCTCGCAAATTGACTTTTAAATTCTTGACCTAGTAACATAAGTTGCATAAGTAACTTAATGAGATAAACTGCAACAGTTTAAATAAAAGTTTTCAATTTCAAATTTGATGCACTTGTGGTCCTACACCTAGCAGAGAATCGATGTTGATTTTAAACTGAACAGTGTTTGAAGAACCATGTACTACAGAAAATGGCTGTTAGGAAGAGACTGAGACAATGTTGGATTGTAAAAGCTCTAGGTTTTCTATAGGCTTTTGAGGAATCAGCCGACTGGGCTCTGCTTTCATCGTTTTTGCAATGATTCAAACCTGCACATATCTGTGTTCAAGTAACTTCACTCCACACGTGAAAGAAGCAAGGAATCAATCACAAATTTTTAATTGGAAACCGATTTCACATAATACTATACATCATCAGTCCTATCATCTTATTCAAATAGAAAATTTTAGATTATGTGATACATCCAGCAGTGGCGCTACTTGAGCACAAACCAATTAAAATTTTATTTACCAGCATGTCCATTCCACCAACAGCCATAGGCTTGTTTTTTAACTCTGGCTTATCACGTTCTTCCACTGATGCATAAAATGCGTCCATATCAATGTGCACAATAGTTCTTGACAAGTCACGATCTTTTTCTGCTAAAGCAATTATTTCATCAGCCTGAAAAACAAAAACAAGTGAAACAACATAGGTGTGCGAGTTAAACACTGTACTATACTTAAACCTACAATATTAAGAGCTCATCAGTTCAACATCATGTTTCAAAACATACTAAAAGATCAATGCCTAAGCCCTTCTTGGTCACTGGCTGTGGCTCTGAAGGACAAAAACAAATTGGAAAAAAGAAACTCACATGACAGACACGTCATGCATTTAAACCCTAATACAGAAAGGACCTCATCGATGGTGTCCAAACATGTGATAATTAATCTTCTTGGCTGTTTCATTGAAAACCCTTGCATAAATTATGTTCATCAACACAACATTTTATAAATATGTAGGACAGGCCTGCACACAACTCAGAAAGCTCGAAGGGCCAAATTATCAATATAAATTTGCTGCAGGCTGCAAAAGTATATTTTATTGCGATGTAGAGATTTCGCTGTAGTATGGAAGAAATTCTGGAATGACCATTAGTTATTTGAGGCCGAGATTTTGCAACATTTTCTGCAATTGAAATAGCACTCACAGGCTGCAGGAAAAGCTTTCGCTGGCTGCAGCGAATCGTACATTGTGTAGGCCTGATCTAGGGAATCAAGGTGGTAAAACCTATGCATGAACACAGCGTTGAGCTGGTCTGGTACATGCTATCAGGTACTAGCATCCACAAAACAGAAAATTAGTGTCTCTGACAACGCTAAAACTTAGTTTAACACTTTGAGAGCCGGCCTACGATATATTCGTACTTTGATTTCGGCCTAAAAATCAGCCGTTTTCGGTTGCCTTACCAACGCCCTAGCTCCTCCGCCGATTGTGCTAGAGAGCTGTTCAAGGGCTCAAACGGATCGGCCAGTCTAGTAGATTGCAC